>VYLP01000021.1_pt1 | contig 145111 bp, 149 predicted proteins | sample 5114311 | NCBI WGS metagenome assembly VYLP01 (sample SAMN12291775, study PRJNA351875) | freshwater metagenome | isolation source: freshwater lake | place: USA: Michigan, Lansing Lake | collected 2013-08-14 | reverse complement strand
GCCCACCTCCTATTTGGCGCACACCACGCGCCCCGGCCCCTCTGCTTCTTAACGAGGCAACAAGGTGCACCCCCACTGGGTTTTTCCAGATGGGGCTACAGGTGTTGGGGGTGAGCGCATGTTCAATCACGGTCCCCGCTCTGCGCTATCGCTTCGGCGGGGATGACAGGGTTGGTTGAAAGAAGTGTTTAGGTGAAACATGGTTTCCACCAAAACAGGTTCAGACGAAGAGGAATCTATCCCGCGTGCTCAATTTCCGCAGAAAGAATTGTCCGACCCAGCCTACATTACCCCGGCACGCAACAAATCATGCAGGTGCAAGATGCCGACAGGCCTCTCTTGATCATCAACTGCAAACACGACCGAACGGCCAGATTGGTTCAGTTCGGCGAGCGCTTCGGCAGCTAGCGCATGAGGGCTGACGACCATGGGACTGGCTGTCATGACGTCGCCCACTTTCAGGTAAGCGAAGTCGGCACCGGCTTTGCGGCGCACGTCGCCATCGGTGACGATGCCGATCAAGCGGTCTTGATTGTCGATAACGCCGGTGCAGCCAAAGCGCTTCGCGGTCATGATAAGGAGGGCTTCCATCATCGGCGTGGTCTCGCGCACAAGGGGCAGTTCGTCGGCCTTGTGCATCAAGTCAGCGACGGACTTCAGCATCGCACCCAATTTGCCGCCGGGGTGATAGACGCGGAAGTCGCTGGCGGTGAAACCTCGGCGCTCCAACAGGGCGACGGCCAAAGCGTCGCCATAGGCGATCTGCATGGTAGTCGAGGTGGTGGGAGCGCGCGTCTCGCCACAGGCCTCGGGTGCTTCTGGCAAGAGCATCAGATAATCGCCGGCCTTGCCCAGCACGGATTCGGCATTGGCGGTCATGGCGATGATGGGGATTTTAAAGCGCTTGCCATAGGCGATCATGTCCGAAAGCTCGGGCACTTCGCCGGACTTGGAAAGGATTAGCAAGATGTCATCGGTGCCAATCATGCCCATGTCGCCATGGCTGGCCTCCGTCGGGTGGATGAATTGGCTGGGCGTGCCCGTGGAGGCCAAAGTTGCGGTGATCTTGCGCGCCACATGGCCCGACTTGCCAACCCCTGCACAGATCAAGCGGCCCTTCATCGTGCCGACCTTTTCAACGATGGCGGCAAATTCCGCCCCGATCGAGGCTTGCAGACGGCGCAGACCCTCCATCTCTACGTCCAGAACGCGGAGGGCAGCAAGAATGGCGGGTGATTGGCTCATGAGAAAAGCTTTCTTGCTTTTTGGTTCTAGTTTGGAAGGGCGGGGGCAGTGTCGGCCTTGGTGAAGATGATGGCTTTGACCTCAATGCCACCTTCGCCACCTTGCGCGCTGGGCCAGATCGCAAGGGCGCGTGGCTTGGTGTTGGTTGCGGGTAAGGTAAAGGTCACACTGGTGAAGGCTGGACCAATGGCCTGCTCGCTCCACGTGACGGGACCTTCAGTGACAAAGCCAATCGCCATGGACTTAGCAGGTAGCCGCGCGGTGGACTTGACGATCACCCGCACGGTCGTGGCACCCCCGGCAACATGGGTGGCCAAGGCGTCGCCAAAGTTCAGGCGGACGCCTTTTGAAAATCGGGCATCGGGGGCCAAGGCACTGGTCGCCGTCATGCGGACACCCTCGAGGTCTCCGCGTGGTCCAGGAGGTGCCATAATTGGGAAGCCGTCTGCAGGCCGGACTTGGGCCAATTCCGCCCCTTCAACTACCCAGCCCAAATTGGTCTGCCGACCATCCACGGCTTGGCCCTGCTGTTTGGCCAAGGGTAGGGCTGCGATACCGATCAGTGCCGCTGCTATAACAGCCATCAGTGCGAAGAAAAAAGGAAAGCGTTGCATGAGATTGTTCTTGCCTGTGCGCACTTCTCCCTGCAAGCCTCAAAGCCTGCGAGGTCTTTCCCGTGTGGCGTTAGACTATGTCGCACCTTGGTTGCAAGAAAGGCGAGAGCGTGACCCGTTACCCCATCGACCGTTTGCCGGTCACCTTGATGTTTCAGGACCAGTCTGGCTTCAAAGAAACCTATGGCGGGAATCAGGATTGGGTGCTGTGTGAGGGGCAGTTCTTAAAGCCCAAGGATGGCCCTCCATGTAAGACCATCGTCTTGTTCATGCACCCATCAGGCACGATGAATTATCTGCCCATGCCAATTGCTCTGGCTCATGCTGGTATCCCTGTCATGACCTGCGGGTCGCGCTATCCCCATAATGACACGGCCTTGATCATGGAGAAGGTATTGATTGATCTGGGACGCTATGTGCGTCACGCCAAGACAGTCCTAGGCTTTGAGAAAGTGGTGCTGGCCGGGTGGTCCGGTGGCGGCTCGCTCTCACTCTTCTACCAATCCCAAGCCGAAAACCCGACGATCGAGGCAACCCCAGCTGGCGATCCGGTAGATATTGTGGGGGCTGACTTGATCCCCGCCGACGGGGTGATGCAACTGGCGGCCCATGTGAGCCGCGCCATTACTTTGTCGGAATGGATTGATCCTGCCATCGTGGACGAACTTAATCCAGACAAGCGAGATGCGGCGCTGGATATCTATGCGCCAGATGCACCCCATCAACCCCCCTACTCAGACGCCTTCCAAGCCGTCTACCGAAAAGCACAACGCGACCGCATTTCCCGCATCACGGCGGACGTGCGCCAAAGGCTGGAGGACTTTAAGAAGTATGGCGAGGTCAATCGTGAGCACTGCTTTGTGGTTCACGGCACCATGGCGGATCTGCGCTGGCTGGATCCTACGATTGACCCCAACCAAAGGCGGCCAAACTGGTGCTATATGGGCGACCCAAAGACGGTGAATATGAGCCCCGCGCATCTGGCGCGCTACTCAAGCCTCCGTTCTTGGTTGTCGCAATGGTCTGAGGAAAGCCGGGCCGATGGCCCCGCCTGCGCGGCTCACGTGACGGTGCCCGCCTTGGTGGTGGAAAACTTGGCCGATGATGCCTGTACGCCGTCGCATGCGGCACGGATCCGGGCGGGCTTCACCCAAGTCACGCCGCGCTGTCATGCCATTGATGGGGCGACCCACTATTATCTCGGCCAACCAGCCAAAGTTGCCGAAGCGGTTGCGGCGATCCAAGACTGGATGGGCGAGCACGGCTTTTTGTAGGGCTTAGCGGCTCTTTCGCCAAGTCATCCAGATCTTAAAAATCTTTGGTCCCTCAACCAAATAGCGCCGCCATAGCTTTTGAGGCTCGTCCAAGAGACGGAACAGCCATTCGAGGCGCGACTGCTGCATCCATTGGGGGGCGCGCTTGCGACTGCCCGACAGGAAGTCGATTGAGGCACCGACGCAAAGACCAATACCGACGGCACGTCCTTGTGTGTGGATCAATTTGGCTAAAATTTCTTGTTGGGGCGCGCCGACACACAGGAAGGTGAACCGGGCAGGATTAGCAGCAACAAATGCTGCAGCCTCTGCCATCGCGTCTGGATTGGTGCGCAAGCCATATGGCGGTGCATGCCAGCGTAGATCGGACAAGCCATAACGCGTACGAACAGCTTCAATCACGTCCTCTGTGCCACCGATAACAACAACGGGCTCACAAGGGTCAATACAGCTTTCAAACAAGGCTTGGGTCAAGTCAGAGCCCGGGCAAGCGGGCAAGGCCAAGCCGGATAGTTCGGCCAAAGTCTCTAGAATTCGGCTATCATTCACATTCGCCCAAGCGTTCGCATAGAGGTCATATAGCTCTGGCTCATGGTCTAGGCGTACCAAATGATCGACATTGGGGGTGCAGAGATAGACAAAGGGCCGCTTGGCGTTGCCTATTTCTTCAACGCGTCGCAGCAGATTCTCTGGGCTAAAGCTTGAAAAATGGATCCCCAAGAAAGCCTGAGCGCGTTCATCGCGCCGCCGATCCAGAAAAAGTACATCGTCTGGCAGGGCCTCCGAGTCCTCTTCATTGCTGGGAAAAGCCAAGTTTGTCATGGCCCTAAGTCGCAGAAATTTCTTTCCAACCAATTACGGATGGCAGACACCAATCTAAGGTAACTAAATTTTGACATAAATTGACTTTAGAATTACTAAGGGTTGTGAAAATTCCGGTTGAGGAGAAACCATGGAAGATTTGATGCGATCCCAACAAGTTGAAAACATCCTTGAAGTTGCAGGAGATCTCTTTTTGGAATTTGGCTTTGTGAATACGCGGGTCAGCGACATTGCCGCCCGCAGCGAAATCTCAACGGCGTCGATTTATAAAGCGTTCCGCTCCAAGGACACGCTGTATTGCGCCGTGTTGGCGCACGGCATTGAAAAACTAAAAATACTTGCTCGGCCCTCGGCCTTGGAGGGCGATCCGGTGAGTGAGCTCTTGAAAGCCTGTGATCACTATCAAAAGCTTTGTGCTTCGCCTTTGTTTCGAGACTTGATCAGGGCTCCAGTTGAGCACACCAGCATTCCGATTTCGTTCCGGCGAATGATGTGTCGCCAACTCCGGTCTTCTCTTGAGCAAATGTGCATGCCCGCCCTAAAGGCCTGTGCAACTGGGGGGGGTGCTGGACCCCCGTCGGGTCAAGGAAGCCTTCCGCCTACTAAGCGCCTATATCGAACATCAGACAATTTGGTATGGGCTATTCATCAGTGCGACAGCGAGAAAGTCAGTTGAGAAAGTTCGCATTGCTGACGAGGCTGTACGTATCGTTTTGGCGGCTTACCCCTCTAAAATTGGCGAAGCGTTTGACCTCTCTGACGTCGTTGTTCAAAGCGCATAGGCGCTACCGCTGCGGCCACGTCCCGCTCCAGCGGACTAGGCTCACCACAAGCGAGGGACGCGACATGCTCTGCCAACCAATGCGCGGTGGTAAACCCGCGCGAGCCCAGCGCCCCCAGCACAAAGAAACCTGGTCCCTCTTGGCCTGTTTTTGGTGAAGCGGCACCGGCAATTGGCAGGCGGTCTTTGGCGGCAACGCGCACGCTGGAACGGCCAAAGGCGGTGGCAATATCAATGCGGGCGGAAAGTTCTGGCGCGATGCTGGACAGGGAGTCTAGGTTCTGTTGATGGCCCGATGCGAGCACGCTGGGCTTGTCTGATCGGCTCAAGTCCCATGGGTCAAAGGTTGCGCCAAATAAGAGTTGGGTGTGAAATGACGCAGCGTAAGGACCGCCCGCTAACGCTGTTCCGGGCAGCGGACCCTCGATTTGAGCTAAGCTGATCTGGCCAGCACGCCCTTCCAATTCTGTGTCCAGCTTCACAAAACGGTCTAGTTGCGTGCCAGAGGCCATGACGCAAACCTCCGCCTCGGCCAAAACCTCGCCTACTTCATTTAAGGCCTGCCACAGACCAGACTGATAACGTAGTCCGGCCATCGTCACTGGGTGACGGGTGGCATTTTGGCTTAGGCAGGGCAACAATAGATCTGGATAAACCAAACCGCCGGTTCGATGCAGCAAGCCACTATCAGCAATCTTGCTGAGGAGTTGTGGCGGTAAGGGTGGGTTCTGGGCCAAGTCTTCGAGACGCACGCGGTCGCGGTCATCGCCGGGCAACTCCTGAACTTGCATTTGCGCAAAAATCTCCCCGCCCAAACCCGTGTAGAGGCTGGTCGCGCAAAGATACGCGGCCCGGAAAAAGCGCGCTTCGCGTGTGTCGCCGCGGTCCAAGCGGGGCATGACCAGAGCTGCCGGATTATGGCTAGCCTTGGATTGGCCGCAAGGGTCTCCGTCCACAAGCTCAACCAGAACGCCTCTGCGCGCAAAGGCAAAGCAAGCTGCGGCCCCGGCAATGCCACCACCGATTACCATGACAGAGGCTGGCTTGGCAGGTGCGCTTTCCGGCTTACCTGGCCAAACCGCTTCCAGTCGTTGGCGTTTTGAGCCAAAGCCCGGCTGACGGCAGACATTAAAGCCGCAGGCCTCAAGACCACGGCGGACGGCCCCAGCAACAGAATAGGTCGCAAGTCGCGCTCCGGGCGCGCACAGTCGCGCCACTTCTTTGAGAAGCTCTGGCGACCACATGTCTGCATTGCGGCTTGGTGCAAATCCATCCAGGAACCAAACATCGGCCTTAAAGTCCATCGCTTGCAAGCTACGCAACGCGGGCCCGATTAGGATCGTCAAGCAGAACCCATCATCCTCGAACCAGATGCGCTGGTTGCCAAAGGCCCGCACAGGCCAGCGCGCCAAAATTCGCCCTGAAAGGTCGGCTAGTTCTGGCCAGTGACCGTGGGCTTTTGCTGCATGGTTTGCCGCCATCAAAAAGGCTTCAGTGGTGATAAAGTGGAGTATCTGGCCGGGCTGGCGAGTCTTGCGCCACAAATCCCAAGTTGCCAGCACATTCAGCCCTGTGCCAAAGCCGAGCTCTGCAATGGTGAAATGTGACTGCGATTGCCAAGCCTCAGGCAGACCGCAACCCTCCAAAAACACTTTACGCGTTTCTTCGAGGCCATCATCGCGGGAGAAATAGCTATCTTGAAAGGCTTCACCCAAGATAAGCCCTCTGTCGTCGAATGAAATGTCGGGCTCAGGGGGCAGGCGTGATGCAGGGGTGGTCACGATGTTTCGACACTCCTTGATCTAAGCGCCCGAATATTCAGAGGGCTCTAACGCAAAAAGGCCGCCCATTGGGCGGCCTTTCGCGCATCTACTTTCGCGTGAGCGAAAGTAAGTGACTTACTTCTTTTCTTCGGTGACTGCGTTCACAGCTTCACCAGCTGCTGCGTCAACAACGTTAGCTGCTTCGGTAGCTGCTGCGTCAACTGCGTTGGTTGCTTCGGTAGCTGCTGCGTCAACTGCGTTGGTTGCTTCGGTAGCTGCTGCGTCAACAACGTTAGCTGCTTCAGTAGCTGCTGCGTCTACGGTGTTGGTGGTTTCAGCTGGCTTGCCGCATGCGGAAACGCCGAGAACTGCTACAACTGCTGCTGCTGCGAAAAGCTTCTTGAGCTCGATCATGTCTAAATTCCTTCTTTGCCCTGAACGCCTCGTCTCGGGCGCAGTGACCGGTTCATTAGAAGGTGTCTCGTCATGAAGCAATAGCGTTCCATCAGCAACTTTTGCCAAGTCTGCTATGCGATTTTGCCGTAACAATGCCATGTCCATACCCGCAACGGCATAGCTGCTGCGGGTGGAAATCCTTGTTAACTAAAAGCAATATCAATCGCTTAACACTAACGACCAAGCTGGAAACGAGCGCAGCATAGGTCAAATCGACCACAAGTAAATCTAGTTTTTCTGAGGAATTAGATCACTCACGCATCGTTCGGCATATTGTTGAGGGCCTCTTCTAGCTTGGCAAAAGACGGTGCGAGCGGGCTGGGAACGCTGCCACGACCAATTTCTACGGACACCTGCGCCGCGTTACCATGCAAGTGGGCAACGAGAACATCCATAATAATTTTGTAGAATTGATGTTCCTCATCCAAGACCTGAACCAATCGGCTCGCCATTGGGCCAACGATACCATAAGCCAAGAACACGCCGAGGAAGGTGCCGACGAGCGCTTTACCGATCATGCCACCTAGAACTGCTGGGGGTTCGGTAATGGCACCCATGGTCTTCACAATACCCAAAACGGCAGCCACAATCCCCAGAGCAGGCAAGCCGTCCGCCATGGATTGTAGGGCATGAGATGCGCCATGAGCCTCATGATGGTGCTTTTCCAATTGCTTTTCCATCGCAGCTTCGACCTGATGGGGGTCATCAAGGTTCATCGTCATCATCCGCAAGGTGTCGCAGATGAAGTCAGTTGCGTGGTGATCCTTCAAGATCTTGGGATAACGCTTGAAAATTGCGCTATCTTCTGGCTTCTCGATGTGGGCTTCCAAGGCCACAACGCCCTTAGCCTTCATGGTTTTGGTCAATGCAAACAAGAGGACCAGCAGATCCTGATAATCCTGCGCTTTCCACTTTGGACCACCGGCAATTTTACCGATGCCAGCGCCCGTCGCTTTTATGGTGTCAAGTGAGTTACCAATGACGAATGCGCCAATTGCGGCACCAAAGATCATCATAAACTCGAGCGGCGCTGCCGCGATAATAACATCAAAGTGGCCGCCGGCGAGCGCAAACCCACCAAAGACCATGCCAAAAACGATCAGGAGACCGACGACAAGAAACATAGTGCTTAACCCATTCTGGAGTAATCGAACGGTGCTAAGTCGCACCAGACACTCAAACTGCTTGCTCGCATCCATACAGGACAAGACTTAACAGGCGGTGCAAAAAAGGTTTTTGAAGTCTTTAAATGATCGATCAAATGCCGAATTGACTTGGCCTTTGCGGAGAAACGTCGCATGGAAGAATGACCCTTCGAGGCTTTGGCCCGCTCCACTCCGGCTTCAATCAAACATAGACGAGTTGCCGCCTCATGGCCGACCAAAGTCACAGTCCAAACAATCCCAAACAGACCTACCGGCTTTTGTTCGCATGCCTCGCAATTGTTGGAATTGGGAATTCGATGTTGTTTGCGGTTCTACCGCCAATCGCGCGCGAAACCGGTATGCCGGATTGGTCTGTCTCCGCGATCTTCACTCTGTCGGCCCTTCTATGGGTGCTGACGAGTCCTGTTTGGGGTCGCATGAGCGACAGCAAGGGCCGCAAGCCGATGATTGTGATGGGTCTAAGTGCTTATGCGCTATCAACCGGCACCTTCACCGGGATCGCAGCGATTGGTTTGATGGATCATTTCCATTGGCTGACCCTTTTTCTGGGTTTGGCGGCAGCGCGCTTAATCTTTGGTGCTTTTGGCTCTGCAACCAATCCAGCCGCGCAGGCTTATGTCGCCGATACCACCACCCCGGAAATCCGGACCAGAGAAATTGCAGCCGTTACCTCTGCCTTTGCTTTTGGCTCCGCAGCCGGTCCTGCCTTAGCAGCAGGCATGATTGCCAATATGGGCTTGTTGGCACCTTTGTTCGCCACCACGACCTTGGCGATTATCGGCGCCTTATCGGCCCGCTTTTTCTTGCCGAATATCGAAATTACTCCAGCCGCTAAAAGATCGGCGGCCCCTTCTTCAGTCTGGCGGTTGGCGCTCAACCCTTCTGTTCGTCCCTGGTTGCTGTTTGGTGTGATTTTGTCTGCCGTTACCGCCGTTATGTTTCAACAAGTCTCCTTCTATTTTATTGACCGACTGGGTGTAACGCCCCGAGAAGGGGCAACACTCAGTGCCGTAGCCTTGGCTCTTGGGGCGATGGCGCAAATCATCGCACAATTGGTTCTGATCCCTCGCCTTAGTCTTTCCCCGCGCGGATTAATTGTTTGGGGTTGTTTAATAACCGGTGCGGGCGCTGCTTTGACCGCTTTTGGTGATAGTTTTGGTACCCTGTCGGTCGCGCAAGCCTTGGTTGGACTGGGCTTTGGCTTGGCCCGCCCGGGATTTACCGGTGGGGCTTCACTCGCCGTAAGCCAAGATGATCAGGGAAGTGTCGCAGGGCTGGTGGTCGCGGCCAATGGGGCTGGATTTGTCGTTGCACCTTTATTCGGCGCAGGTCTTTATGCGCTCGTCAGTCACCAAGCACCCTTCGTCCTATGCGCATTGGTGCTGTTCATGTTGGCAGGCTATGGCCTCACCAGCAAACAATTGGTGGGCGCACCGATGGACGAAAGCCCACCGGATCAGCCTGGGGTTTAGTCTTCCGCTTCTAACCGCTCCATATCAGCGTCAGACAGGCCCATATGATGGCCAATCTCATGCACCAGCACGTGGCTGACCATATCTTGAAGGCTAACATCGCCGCGTGTGCGCCATTCATTGACAATGGCTGCCCGATAAAGCCAGACTTCTGGCGGTGGCAGGAAGCCTGAATTGGCTAGGTCTGCACGGACACTTGCCCCGCGATAAAGGCCGGCTAACTGCAATGGGTGGCGCAGGCCAAGACCGTGCAAGGTAGCAGGATCAGCGCCTTCAGCTACACGAAACACCACCCGCCCGCACGCAATACGGAAGGGCTCCGGCAAGCGCGCAAATGCTTCTTCCGCCATCAGGGAGAGATCATCAAGGCTGGGTTCACGTGGGAATGAGCCCGGGAATGAGAAAGCGAAGTTTTGCATCAACCCCATATGGGGAGGCAGGTCCCTGCGCGAAAGTCCCTACTTTATACCAGAGAGTGCGAGTTCGGCGCGCGAGGCGGCGGCCGTCACCGCAGCGGTTGCAGCCGGGGCTTCGGGAATTGTTACGCTCGGAAACAAAGCCACCAAGGCAACCACATCCTTTGCCAATTGCGCGGTGCGCTTCTCATCCATGCTGCCAAGTTTGCTTTGTGCGCTTTTGAAAGCCTGTTCTGCCGCCAAAACAGCCCCGTAAGCGTGCTGATACTCTGTTGGGTCATCGCCATCTGGATGGACAACGCCGCTATAAAGCCCAGATGCAATGCCTAACATGCCCTTGATCACGTCGCTGTCGGAAGCGCCGGCGCTGGATTGGGCAGCTTGTGTAACTTTAAAGGCCTTCGCAAAGGCTGCCTCGATCTCGGCTTTGCTTTTCTTGCCATCAATGGCTGCAACCACTGCTTCATAGCTCGGCTTCAAGTCTTTGACTTTGCTATCAAGTTCGGCGGCGTCTGGCTGATAAACTTCCAACAGACCTTGGGCAATCAGGACCGAAGCTTCATCGATTTGCCCAGCCTCAAAGGATTTCTGCGCAACCAACAAGAAGCCACTTAGGTGGCTCACACGTAGGCCCAACCAAGAAGCTGGGTCTACGTTGGAATAGGCGTTCGCGGCACCGGCCTCCCCACTTTCACCACCTGCACGGGCGGCCGCCGGAGCCGAGGCGGGCTTTGCGCCTTCCCCTTCACCTTCCCCCGCCGTACTAGATGCCGCAGCCTTTTCACCATCCGCTGTGGAGGTTCCAGCTTCGCCACCTGGTTGGCATGCCGCAGCACCGACTAAGGCCATTGCGCTGACACCCATCAAGGTCCACATGCGGGGCTTGAACTCAATCATGGTCTACTTCCTTGCTGCGTAAATCACTATTTCGTGAGTGTGGCTGAGGGTAGATGAAAATGCAAGTCGTTTGCAGGTAGGGTGCTGATGTTGATCGTTATGGATCAGATACTGGGATCTGAAGACCTTGAGCGCGCGCGTTCAGAGGTCGAAACACTGTCTTTTGTCGATGGCAAGGCCACGGCTGGAGCTTTGGCGAAGTCGGTGAAGAACAACCAGCAGGCAAAGGGTGGTGCAGCAGACGCGCTGATTGAGTTTGTCCAGCGTGCGCTGGAACGCCACGAGATATTTCAAGCGGCGGCACAGGTGAAGACCTATGGGCCGATCCTAATCTCCCGCTATCAACCCGGCATGGCTTATGGCCTGCATGTCGATAATGCCTACATGAATGGCGTGCGATCGGACCTTTCCTTCACGCTTTTTCTGTCAGAGCCTGACAGCTATGATGGCGGCGCGCTCTGCGTCGAACAACCGGCCGGTCGCCAGATCATCAAATTGCCAGCGGGCAGCTTGGTGCTTTATCCCTCAACCACGCTGCATGAGGTTGAGCCCGTCACGCGGGGTGAGCGGTTGGCCGTCGTAGGCTGGATCGAGAGCAGGGTCTTGTCCGCCGAAGGCCGCGAGGCTTTGTTTGATCTGGCCCAAGTACGCGCCAGCCTCGCTACTGTGCCAGAGGTTGATCCCATCGTGCGCCTGACGCTACAGAAAGCCGAAGCCAATCTGATACGCCTGATGAGCCGATTGTAATCCTATGAATGCCGCTGACCTGTTCTATAGCTTTCCTCGCAAGATTGACCTGGGGCTTGCCCGCGTTGCGGCGGCATTGGAGGCATTTGGCCGACCTCAGGATTTGATCCCACCGGTCATTCATGTCGCAGGCACCAATGGCAAAGGATCCACGGTAGCGTTCTTGCGCGCCATGGCAGAGGCTGCTGGTCTGGCAGTTCACGCTTATACTTCGCCTCATCTTGTATCGATTCACGAGCGCTGGCGGGTGGCTGGGCGGTTCATTGAGGAAGAGGCGCTTCTAGACATTGGCAATCGGATCCTGGCTTTAAGCAATCAGATCCCTTTGACGGTCTTTGAAGCCGAGACAGTCGCCGCCTTTGTCGCCTTCAATGAGACCATGGCTGACCTGACCTTGTTAGAAGTCGGCCTTGGTGGGCGCTTGGATGCGACTAATATTGTGACCAAGCCAAAGCTGACCATCATCACCCCGGTTGATTTTGACCATAAAGAGATGCTGGGCGACACTTTAGCCAAGATCGCGGGCGAGAAGGCCGGTATCTTGAAGCCGCACGTCCCTTGCGTCGTCTCGCGTCAAGCCGATGAAGCTTTGGCCGTGATTGAACGTCGCGGAGAGGCATTGGCCGCACCTCTCTTGGTCTTTGGTCGCGACTGGGATTGCTATGCCGAGCGCGGGCGACTGATTGTACAAACCCAAGACCGTTTGCTGGACCTGCCCTTGCCGGGCCTTGCCGGTCATCACCAGCTTGAAAATGCAGGGGCAGCTGTCGTGGCCATGACTCTTTATGGCTTGGATGAAGCTGCGATCGCTCAGGGCGTTCAAAACGTCAGCTGGCCTGCCCGCATGCAGCGCCTACAAGCTGGGCCGTTTGCAGAAGTGGCAGCCTTAGCGGGGGCAGAGCTCTGGCTTGATGGCGGGCATAATCCCCATGGCGCAGCCGCAGCGGCAAGCTATATGGCGAACCTGCAAGCAAAGGACCCCCGCCGCTTGGTGCTGATCACCGGTCAATTGGCCACAAAGGACCCGACGGGCTTCTTCCAAGCCTTTCAAGCGCTCAAACCGGAGGTCATCACCGTGCCGATCCGCACGTCGGATGCAGGTCGCCCCCCCGCCGAGTTGGCAGAGTTGGCATGTGCCATGGGCTTTGACGCCAAGCCTGCGGATACGCCGTTAGAGGGCCTGAAAATTGCTGTGACTCAGATAGAAGGCCCAGCGCGCGTACTCATCTGTGGCTCGCTCTATCTGGCAGGGGATGTTTTGGCTGAGGGCCCACCCCTCACTTAATCCGCCAAGCTGCGACCCCTGCTGCTGGCAAGTCTGGCCCGCCGATGACGTAATCGCATTTCTCCGCATCGACCATATGGTCGCTAAGTCGCACCGGCTCGGCCTCATAATTGATCGCGAACATGAACGCGCCGCGCTGGCGCAAACGCAATCCATCTGGCAGGCTAAATGTGGCTAGGCCTAATTGTTCGCAGCGCCGTCGAAGCACGGCATCCAACAGCTCTGCGTCTGGCCAGCAGGCCAGATAGTCGACCTTGTCCGTGTGATACCAAATCCCATGGCCGCTGGCGGTAGAGGCCTCTGGCACAAGCTCGGACTGGATATGCTCCAGCCAGCGCGTCACCTTAAACGCCCCGGCCTGTTCCACATGGCCCGGCCGAAGGCTTTCAACGCGGTTCACCACTAGCGGGATCAAGTCCTGCGCCAAACCGGGCGCAAGATTGGCGGGAATCTGGAAATCATCGGTTTTAGAGCCCGCACGAGGCCCCAACACACAAACGGCCCCGCTGGCCTTGATCCTCGCACTCAAGTCCTCTGGCCAAAAAATCTGCAAGGGGCACAAGATCAGCTGATAGCCAGTTAAATCCGAACTCGGATGCACGATATCTACCGACAAGCCCAAGCGTCGTGCAGCGCTATAGAAGTGGATGAGGAGTTCAAGGCCGCGATAATCCCGGCCCTGCGGTTGAATCTGATTTGCCCAAATCGCTTCATAATCAAACAAAAGCGCCACGGGGGCTTTGGTCGTTGTTGCTCCGGCAACCGCAGCCAACTCAGCGGCCACCTGACGGGCTTCACCAGCTGCTTCTGCTTCGACGCTGTCAGGCCGCAACAAGCCAGCATGCATTTGCTCTTGCGCAAAGGGGGCTTGTCGCCAGCGGAAGTAGGAAACGCATTCAGCGCCATGGGCCAACGCCTCCCACGTCCAAACCCGCACCATACCAGGCAAGGGGGCGGGGTTCCACGGTGCCCAATTCACGGGCCCCGGCTGTTGTTCAATCACTTGCCAGCGACCGCGGCCCACACCGCGATAGAGGTCGTGGTGAAAGGCGGTAAAGTCTGGATGGCCTTGGCGCAGAAAGCGCTCTTTGATGGCGTCTGGCCACCAAGCCTGTTCCAGAAAGCCAAGCGGGTAGGAATCCCAAGCAGCAACATCGAGCTGCTCACCCAGTTTAAAATGATCAAAGGCCGTGAACATGCCCATATAATTGTGCAGCACATCCCGGCCCGGACTATGGGCCCGCAAAATCTCTGTCTGTACACGGTCAAAAGCGGCAACTTCATCGCTGGCAAAGCGTGCCCAGTCTTGGCGATGGGCTGGATTGGCTTCCGTGACAGTCTCGACCGGCGGGTCGATCTCGTCAAAGCTCAGATATTCCATACTCCAAAACACATTGCCCCACGCCTGGTTGAGGGCTTGGATCGAAGGATATTTGGCCGCTAGCCACGCACGAAACCCCGCGCGAGCCGCGTTGGAGTAGGAGATAATCGTATCGTGACAGCCATATTCATTGTCGGTCTGCCAAGAAGCAATCCCAGGATGGGTGCCATAGCGTCGAGCTAAAGCTTCCACAATCCGCGCGCACTGGGCCCGATAGGTTAGGCTTGAGAAACAATAATGACGGCGGGAACCGAAATGGCGCGGCCTGCCGTGTGCGTCCAAGGCCAAGATATCTGGATGGGCATCGATCAGCCATTTGGGCGGAGTAGCCGTCGGTGTTCCCAAGACAATGTGCAAGCCCGCTTGATGCAAGGTCTCAATCGCCCGGTCGAGCCAGCCCCACTCAAACACACCCGGCGTAGGTTCAATCCGGGTCCAAGCAAACTCGCCAATCCGCACTTGGCTAATACCAATCTCAGCCATGCGCTTGGCGTCTTCCGCCCACATGGCTTCGGGCCAATGTTCAGGATAATAGCAAACGCCCAATTTCATGTCCGTGTCCCATCTTGGCAGCGGGCCGAAATAGACCTAGCGGTGTTGCCATGACGACAGCACCTCAGTCTCAGATTGCCCTCGCACGCTTTAAGGATGCTTTTGGCGGCACGCCAAGGCTTTTTCGTGCGCCGGGCCGGATCAATATCATTGGCGAGCATGTCGATTATGCGGGCGGCAAAGTCATGCCCGCCGCGATAGACTTTGCCTGTTGGGTAGCAGCCCGTCCAAACGGGCTCAATGTTCTCAGAGTCAGCAGTGACCTCGGCCAAGGCGAGCTGCCGCTTGATCACTTTATAAAGCAGGGCGATTGGCGCGACTATGTTGCTGGGGTAGCTTATGCGCTGCGCGATGCAGGTCATGCGGTGCAAGGCTATGATCTCGCAATTGCCTCTGATGTCCCCATGGGGGCAGGCGTTTCTTCCTCTGCCGCCCTGGAAGTCGCAGTCGGTCTAGCGCTGAGTGGCGGTGCTGTGACTGGCAAGGACCTCGCTTTGATCGCCCAGGCCGCCGAAAACAACTATGTCGGCATGGCCTGCGGCATCATGGACCAGTTTGCCAGCGCCTGCGGTGTAGAGGGCCATGCCCTAATGTTGGATTGTGCGACTTTGGCGTATCAGCCAATCCCGCTACCCACTACGGCTTGCTTCCTGATCATCGATTCAGGCGTCAAACATCAGCATACCAGTGGCGGCTACGCCAGCCGTCGCGCTGATTGTGAGGCGGCGGCGCACACCTTGGGCGTGGCTTTGCTGGCTGAGGTAACCGACCTCAGCGCGCTCGATCAGTTGAGCGGCAATCCGCTCAAGCGCGCGCGCCATGTGCTGACAGAAATTGCCCGCACCCAGAAGGCTGAGGCCGCGCTGATAAAGGGTAATTTGACCGAACTCGGCCAACTTCTCAATGCCAGCCACACCAGTCTGTCGGCAGATATGGAAGTCTCTACCCCCGAAGTAGATCGCTTAACAGCTTTGGCCCAAGCCACGGAAGGCGTCTATGGTGCGCGCATGATGGGTGGCGGCTTTGGTGGGTCCATCATTGCTTTGGTGCAGCCAGACCGTGCTGCCACCGCGCTGGAGACGATTTTGGAGGCGTATTCTGTCTATTTGGGTCAAAGACCCGGGGCCTTTGTCGTGCGGGCAGCAGCCGGTGCCGGAGAAGTGCTATGACGGACCACAAGCCACACCGGCGGCAAAATTTGCTGACGGGAGAATGGGTGCTCGTGTCCCCCCACCGGATGGGGCGCCCCTGGCAAGGGGAGACGGGAAACAACGCACCTGCTGAAGCTCTGACCTATGATCCGGCTTGCTATTTGTGCGCCGGCAATACGCGTGTCGGTGGGGTGGTTAACCCCGCCTATGAGGGCGTTTGGGTATTCGACAATGACTTTCCAGCGCTCTTGGGACCTGACGGGGAAGCCAGCCCTCCCGCCGATTCCATTCTGGTTGCTGAACCTGAAACCGGTGTTTGCCGCGTCATTTGCTATACGCCCGACCATTCCAAAACCATGGCCAGCATGACGCGGGCAGAGATTACTGCTGTCGTGGAGGTTTGGACTGCGCAATGGCAAGAGCTATCGGCGCGCACCGACTTGGCTTCTGTCACCATCTTTGAAAATCGCGGCGCGATGATGGGAGCGAGTAACCCCCATCCCCATGGTCAAATCTGGGCGACCTCTAGCGTACCCAATGAACTCGCGATTGAAGTCGAACGGCAAGCGGCTTGGTTTGACAAGAACGGCTCGCCCCTTTTGATCGATTATCTGGAACGAGAATTGGCAGATGGGGCCCGCATTGTCTGCGCTAACACCCACTTTGTCGCACTGGTGCCGTTTTGGGCGGCTTGGCCGTTTGAGACTTTGGTCCTGCCGCGCCGTCCAGTGGCCGCCTTGGATGAATTGAGCGCAGAAGAACAAGCCGATTTGGCCGATATCTTGCGGCGGCTGACGGCCAGCTTTGATCGTCTTTTCAACGCGCCTTTCCCTTACACAATGGGCTTACATCAACGCCCAACGCACAGCCCTGCACCTGGCTTTGTGTTCCACATACATTTTTACCCGCCGCTCTTACGCTCTGCCACGGTGCGCAAATTCATGGTGGGCTTTGAAATGCTAGCCATGGCCCAGCGAGACCTCACACCGGAGGCCGCCGCCGAGCGCTTACGGGCTGTTTTGGTCGATTAAGCAGAAGCGAGAGCAGCTTCGGCGTCCAAAGGTTCTGCCAAGCGGGTCAGCATCTCCTTCGGCACCACTTGCCAAATATTGCCGATCTCGTTCGCCATATCATCCAAAATCCGCCGCCCTAAAGGTGAGCCAGTGGCTTGGACATGGCGTTCCAGCAACTCCGTGAACTGGCTTTCCCAATGCGGGCTACCAATCCGCCGCCAGACGACGCTGTCGGGGTTGATCAGCTTGGGCAAGCGGTTTGCGGGGTCCCAGACATAGGCCATCCCGCCTGTCATGCCGGCCGCAAAATTGTCGCCAACGGGGCCGAGTGAAATCACCAAGCCGCCGGTCATATATTCACAACCATTGGCCTCCATGCCTTCGACGACAGCTGAAGCACCTGAATTGCGCACGGCAAACCGTTCCCCCGCTTGGCCCGAGGCCAAGAGTGCGCCTGAGGTTGCTCCGTAAAGGCAGGTATTGCCAATGATCGCGTTCTCCTCAGGTCTCAGGCCAGAGCCCGAAGGCGGCCGCAAGACAATTGTCGCGCCCGAAAGGCCTTTGCCAACATAATCATTTGCATCGCCCACCACGTCCAAGGTCAGACCTTGCACGCCAAAGGCACCTAAGGATTGCCCGCACGAGCCTTCAAGGCGCACGGTCAAGCGGCCTTCGGGCAGCGCGCCCATGCCAAATTTGCGCACAATGGCGCTCGATGACCTTGTACCGATGGCGCGTTGTACGTTGCGGACGCCATAAGCCAATTGCATCTTCTCTCCCCGTTCAAAGAAGGGGGCCGCATCGCGCAGGATTTGGGCGTCCAGCGTATCGGGCACTTCCACGCGTGGCTTATCAGTGCCAAAGCGGGTTGGCTTGGCCCCTTCAACGCGGACCAGAAGCGGGTTGAGGTCTAGGTCATCCAGATTTGCCGCCCCGCGGCTGACTTGCCGCAACAGGTCGGTGCGACCGACCACTTCGTTCAAGGTCTTAAAGCCGAGGCTGGCGAGAATTTCGCGCACGTCTTCGGCGATAAAGCTCATCAGATTGACGACCTTCTCGGGCGTACCGGTAAAGCGTTGGCGCAGCGCTTCATCTTGGACGCAGACCCCCACGGGACAGGTGTTGGAATGGCATTGACGCACCATGATGCAGCCCATCGCGACCAAAGACGCCGTACCGATGCCAAACTCCTCAGCCCCCAGCATTGCGGCCATCACGATATCGCGGCCTGTCCGCAGACCACCGTCCGTACGCAACACCACATGGTCGCGTAGATTGTTGAGCGTCAGGACTTGATGGGCTTCAGCCAGACCTAATTCCCAGGGAATACCGGCAAATTTGATCGAGGTCTGGGGTGATGCCCCTGTGCCACCGACATTGCCTGCGATTAGAATGATGTCGGCCTTGGCCTTCGCCACGCCTGCAGCCACCGCACCAATGCCTGATTGGGCAACCAGCTTCACGCAAACCTTGGCTTCGGGATTGATCTGCTTCAAATCATAGATCAGCTGAGCCAAATCTTCGATCGAATAGATGTCATGGTGTGGTGGTGGACTGATCAAGGTTACGCCAGGTGTGGCATGGCGCAGGCGCGCTATCATCTCGGTCACTTTAAAGCCGGGCAATTGCCCACCTTCACCGGGCTTAGCCCCTTGTGCGACTTTGATCTCAATCTCGCGGCACTGGTTCAGATATTCCGCCGTCACGCCAAAGCGACCTGAAGCCACCTGCTTCACTGCGCTGTTGGGATTATCGCCATTGGGCAGAGGCTTATAGCGCTCACGGTCTTCGCCGCCTTCGCCTGAGACGGACTTTGCGCCAATGCGGTTCATCGCCACGTTCAACGTGCCGTGCGCCTCTGGGCTCAAGGCCCCCAGCGACATGCCCGGGGTATTGAAGCGCTTGCGAATTTCGTTGAGGCTCTCAACGCCTTCCAGGGCGACAGGCTTGCTGGTCGTTTGGAAGTCCAAAAGGTCGCGCAATTGTATTGGTGCACGCCCGCTCAGCAGGCCAACATATTTCTGATAGGCAGCATAAGAGCCCGTATTACAGGCTGTCTGCAGCTGGTGGATTTGTGCGGCCTCCAGCGCGTGCGGCTCACCCGAAGCGCGCGCCTTATAAAGCCCGCCGATGGGCAGGCTGACAACGGCTTCTTCCCAAGCTTTGGCGTGTATCGCTTGGGCTTTGAGTGCAATCCCTTGCAAACCAATGCCGGAAATGCGCGAACTCATGCCCGGGAAAAAGTCGGCAACCAAAGCCCGTGATAGGCCCAAGGCTTCGAAATTATAGCCGCCACGATAGGAGGAAATTACCGAAATCCCCATCTTGGACAGGATTTTCAACAGGCCCGCTTCCACCGCCTTTTTGTAATTCACCACGGCTTGGTTCAGGGTCAAAGTCCCTAACAAACCACGCGCATGACGGTCCGCGATCGCTTCTTGTGCCAGATAGGCATTGACGCAGGTCGCGCCGACGCCGACCAGAACAGCGAAATAATGGGTGTCGACGCATTCCGCTGCACGCACGGTGATTGAGCAATAAGACCGCAAGCCCCTGGCGACCAAATGCGCGTGCACGCCGCCAGTGGCCAAGATCATCGGTGCCGCAATCCGGCCGGCACCCTGATGCTCGTCCGTCAACACCAATTGGCTTTGACCGGCGCGAACAGCGTCCTCGGCTTGCGCCTTAATCCGATCTAAAGCTTCACGCAGGGCGGCACCAGCAAGATCAGGATCTTCTGGCGTCTCATAGCTGCAGTCGATAAAGGCGACGCCCGCACCCAGCATGGCAACCATACGATCATACATGCCGTTGGTCAGCGCCGGGCTGTCCAGCACGAACACATCTTGCTGAGTCGCATCTTGAGCTAAGATATTACCCAAATTCTTGAAGCGGGTCTTGAGGCTCATCACCCGCTCTTCCCGCAATGGGTCGATGGGTGGGTTCGTCACTTGGCTGAAGTTCTGCTTGAAAAAGTGCGACAACGGCCGATAGCGCGAGGAAAGCACGGCCAGCGGGGAATCGTCGCCCATCGAACCCAAAGCCTCTTTTCCCTCTTCCGCCATAGGGGCGAGGACGACTTCCAGTTCTTCCAAAGTAAGGCCTGCAGCCACTTGCCGGCGCAGCAATTCTTGACGCGAATAGAGCTTAGGTTCTGGTCCCGGTCCGATGCGGGCCTCCAAGTCCACGACATTGGAGTTCCACTTTACGTATGGATGCGCACTGGCCAGTTTGTCGATGATGGCTTCATGGGTATAGAGCTTGCCCTTCTCCATATCGACGGCGAGCATTTCACCGCGTCCGACGCGGCCCTTTTTAGTGATGATGCGGCCATCCAGCGGACACATGCCGGTTTCAGAGCCAACGGCCAGAATGCCATCTTGCGTCACAGAATAACGCATCGGGCGCAGGCCATTGCGGTCCATCCCGGCTACCGCCCAACGACCGTCATAAATCGCCAGAGCGGCTGGCCCATCCCAAGGTTCCATCACCGCATTGCAATAGGCATAAAGCGCCATGTGGCTGGGCTTCATGATGTTTTCTTGCTTGGCCCAAGCCTCTGGAACCAAAAGCGCCTTTGCCATTGGGGCAGAGCGGCCCGCGCGGACGAGGACTTCGCACACATTGTCCAAGGCAGCGGAGTCTGACCCGCCAGCTTGCACGATTGGCTTTACATCTTCCTGATAGTCCCCAAAGGCTTCAGACGCCATTGGGATCTCATGGCTCTTCATCCAATTGATATTGCCTTTAACGGTGTTGATCTCACCATTATGGGCCAACATGCGGAAGGGTTGGGCCAAGTGCCATTGCGGGAAGGTGTTGGTCGAATAGCGTTGGTGATAGATCGCCACAGCCGACACAAACTTCTCATCCTGCAAGTCCGGAAAGAAGCTGTCGATGCTCTCAGCCAAAAACATGCCTTTGTAGATCAAGGACTTGGACGAGAAGGAACAGACGTAAAACCCTGAAACACTCGATGCCAAAGCGCGCTTTTCAATACGGCGGCGGCAGATGAATAAGGTGCGCTCCAGCTCTTCCGCGCTGCGACCACGGGGGTCATAGAACAGGATTTGCTCAATCTCTGGCCGGGTCGCATTGGCCTTTTCGCCGATGACAGAGACATCGACCGGCACTTGCCGCCAGCCATAGATGTAAAAGCCAAAGTTCAGGATTTCGCGCTCCACAATCGTGCGCGCGGTTTCTTGCGCGCCAAAATCGGTGCGCGGCAGGAAGATCATGCCCACGCAGATGGGGTCGTCGGTCGGACTGTGGCCCGTGCGCGCCACTTGCTCACGGAAAAAGTCTTGCGGCACATCGACCCGCACACCCGCGCCATCACCAGTCTTGCCGTCTGCGTCGACGGCCCCGCGATGCCAGACGTTTTTCAATGCCTTCAACGCCATCGCAACAATGTCGCGCCGTGGCTTGCCGTCAAGCGCACAAACAAGACCGACGCCACAGGAATCCTTCTCATCCTCAGGATTATAGGCATGGCCATCGGTTAGAATCTGCCGGTTTTTGAGATACAGGTCGATTGCGCTGGAGCCGCTGGGAGGGAAGGAAGAGGTCATGAATTGGTGCCTTTGGCGGGCCGAAGCCCTATCTTTATCTGCAAGGTGAAGGGCGACTTACTGGGCCGCGAATTTGGCTGCGGTGGCGCGCATGCGAGCCTGTTTACGCATCGCCGTATGCATATGTTCGGCGGCCTCTCGGCCGTCTTTGATCGCCCAAACAACCAATGAAGCCCCACGAACAATGTCGCCGGCAGCAAAGACGTTCGGAATGGAGGTTTCCCCCGTGATGGCGTCAGCGCGAATGGTGCCCCAACGGCTGACTTTTAGGGCAGGCTCGTCGAACAAAGTCTGCACATTCTCGGGGTCAAAGCCCAAGGCCTTAATGACCAGATCGGCAGGCACATCAAACTCTCCGCCTGCCACTTCTTCAGGGCTTTGGCGACCTGACGCGTCGGCCTCACCTAGGCGCATGCGCGCTGCGAGAACAGAAGTAACGCCCGCCTCGTTTGAATGCACGGCTTTGGGCGCGGCCAACCACTCAAACGTTACGCCTTCATCTTCCGCATTACTGACTTCGCGTGCGCTGCCTGGCATATTGGCGCGGTCACGACGATAGAGGCAGGTAACTTTTGCGGCACCTTGGCGGATGGCGGTGCGAACGCAATCCATCGCGGTATCGCCGCCCCCAATCACCACCACGCGCTTGCCAGCAGCATTGAGAGCACCGCTGTCAAAATCCGCGACAGAATCGCCAAGACCGGTGCGGTTAGAAGCTGTCAAATAATCGAGAGCTTCGACAACACCGGGGCCGCTAGAGCCGGGGCAAGGCAAAGCGCGGGCCTTATAAACACCAATAGCGATCAGCACGCTGTCATGGGTGCCGCGCAAGTCAGCCAAGGTGCCGTCCCGACCGACTTCGTAATTGAGCACAAATTTCACGCCCGAAGCTTTCAAATGCTCCACACGGCGGTTCACCACTTCTTTTTCCAGCTTAAAGCCAGGGATGCCATACATCAGAAGGCCACCCGCACGGTCATAGCGGTCATAGATGGTGACTTGATAGCCCTTGTTGCGCAAGGCCTCGGCTGCGGCCATGCCGCCGGGGCCTGCGCCGATGATGCCGACATGCTCTGCCAATTCCTTCGTTGGAACGATCGGCTCAATCCAGCCATTCTCCCAAGCGGTCTCGGTGATATAGCGCTCGACGGCACCAATGGTGACGGCACCATGACCCGATTGCTCAATCACGCAAGCGCCTTCGCACAAGCGGTCCTGCGGGCAGATGCGGCCACAGATCTCAGGCATGGAATTGGTGGCCGAGGACAGCGCATAGGCTTCCTCAAGGCGACCTTCAGCCGTCATTTTCAGCCAATCAGGGATGTTATTCTGGAGCGGGCAGCCCGTTTGGCAGAAGGGCACACCGCATTGTGAGCAGCGCGACGCCTGCTCATTGGCCTTTTGCGTGATGAACTCACCATAAATCTCATGAAAATCCGCCGTACGCGCCGAAGCAGGCCGCTTCTCCGGCGTCTGTGGGTCAATGCTGACGAATTTGAGGAGCCGTTCGGCCATGATGTTCTCGCAATTCCAATGATTCAGGAGGGACGTGCTGCGCCCTACTGGGGTCCGTTACAGACAAACCCACCCTTTGCCAAGCCAAAACTGCACAAATAGGTAATTTTATATACCTATAACGAAAGAGGCTCTTGAGCTGTCTGCGACTTAGTCGCGAATCGGTGATGTGTTGTACGTTCATTTAGGTACCATCAAATACCTATTTGTGAGGTGCATCCTCGGCTGGTTTTGCGCGAGAAGCCATGCCATGAGGCGTTCAAGCGCGCTTAGAGTTGAATGGACGTCATGAGCGATTATTTCGTAGCTATCCTGCTGGGCATCATTGAAGGCCTGACAGAGTTTTTGCCAATTTCCTCGACCGGCCATTTGATCTTGGCGGAGCAATTTTTGCCAGGTGCCGTGCCCGACACCTTCGAGACCATGATCCAGCTGGGTGCTGTCCTTGCGGTTGTCGTCCTTTATTTCGAAAAGCTGTGGGGGGTCTTCATCACCTTGCCGTCGAGCTCCGCCTCGCGCCAGTTCGCAGCGGCTGTCATTCTCGCCTTTTTCCCTTCGATGTTTTTGGGTGCGCTGTTGCATGACTTCATCAAGGGCGTTTTATTTAGTCCAGTTGTCGTTTCTGTCACTTTGGTTGTCGGCGGAGTCTTGATTTTGCTGGCGGAGCGCTTTCGGCCTCAGCCCCAGATCCTAGACGTTGATGATATTTCGGTCGGCATGGGGTTGAAGATTGGTCTGTGCCAGTGTTTGGCGCTGATCCCCGGCATGTCGCGATCTGGCGCTACCATTATTGGAGCCATGATGTTGGGCGTGGACCGCAAGCCTGCGGCGGAGTTCAGTTTCTTTCTATCCATCCCCACAATGGTTGGCGTCTTTGCCTATGAAGGCTGGAGCAATCGCGAAGCTTTGCTGGCGCAAGGTGGGCAGGATTTGATCTTGGTCGCCATCGGCTTCCTTGTCTCCTTCATCACCGCGATCTTCGTGATCAAGCTGTTTATCGGCGTCGTGCAGCGCATGGGCTTTGCACCCTTTGCCTATTACCGCATCGTCGTCGGGCTGTTGATGCTAGGCATCTTCTGGCCGTTCTAGGCTGTTGCTACGCCGAAATGGGTTGCGATTGCTGCAACCAGCCGCTCGGCAATCTGACCCTTTGGGGCTTCGGGCCAGCTTTGTTGACCGTCTGCGGTAACCAGCATGATTTGGTTGCTTTCCCCGCCCATGACGTTGCCAGAGACATCGTTCGCCACCACCCAGTCACAGCCTTTTTTGGCCCGTTTGGCAGTGGCATAGGCCAAGACGTCATGGGTCTCAGCGGCAAAGCCGATAACCAAGTTTGGCCTGTTCGACCCTACTTGGGCGATGGTGGCCAGAATATCTGGGTTCTCAATCAAGGTCATGGCAGGCGCTTTCGCGTCACCTTTTAGCTTGAGCTTCACCTCAGCCTTGGTCTCGGGTCGCCAATCGGCGACGGCGGCAACCGCGACAAAAATGTCGGCAGGCAAAGCCGCTTGGCAGGCGGCCAGCATATCCCGCGCACTTTCAACCCGCGCCATGGTGACCCCAGGCACGTCGTTCAGCGCGGTTGGCCCTGACACCAAAGTGACCTCTGCACCAGCTTCAGCCAGCGCTTGGGCAATGGCATAGCCTTGCTTGCCAGACGAACGGTTGGACAAGAAACGAATGGGGTCCAAGGCCTCTAAGGTTGGCCCGGCTGTCACAATCGCACGCTTGCCCTTCAAGGGTTTGTCCGCCGAGGCCTTCCGCCAATATGCTTCCACCGCCGCAGCTATCGCATCAGGCTCCGCCATCCGGCCTGGCCCATATTCGCCACAGGCCATTGCCCCGCTATCTGGTCCAATGAAGTGAACGCCATCCTCGCGCAAGGTGGCCAGATTGCGCTGGACGGCGGGATGCTCCCACATGCGCACATTCATGGCGGGCACCATCAAAACGGGCTTATCGGTCGCTAAAAGAGCGGTTGAGGCCAAATCATTGGCCAGACCATTGGCCACTTTGCCAATCAGATCCGCTGTCGCCGGGGCCACAAGAACGAGGTCCGCACTACGCGATAGCTCAATATGGCCCATCTTGGCTTCATGGGTCAGGTTGAACAACTCTTGATGCACATCGTCCTTGGTTAAGCTGGCCAAGGTAAGCGGCGTCACAAACTGGCTACCAGCATGAGTCAAAATGGCGCGACAGCCGATGCCACGCTTTTCCAACGCCCGCACCAATTCCGGGGTTTTATAGGCAGAAATCCCTCCACCCACGATCAAGAGGACGCGCTTTAAGCTCATACCTGCCATTTAGACCATAAAAACTTGTACCAAAAGCTAAATTCGCAAAGGCACAGCGGTAGTAAATTTGATGGTCTCCATCGCGAAGCTGGAACTGACATCGCTCAACTTCGCGCTGCGGATCAATTTCTTATAGACCCGGTCATAATCTGCGATGGAGGCGACTAAGAGTTTGAGCAGATAATCGGTATCCCCACTCATGCGGTAAAACTCTACCACTTCAGGAATGGCGGAGACAGAGCGGGCGAAGTTTTCCAGCCATTCATCGGAATGATCGGACGTTTTAATGGCAACAAAAACTGTCATACCCAGACCGACCGTCTCTGGATCGATCAAAGCAACCCGCTTGGCGATGATACCCGCCTCTTCCATCCGCTTGATACGCCGCCAAGCGGTGTTCGCAGACATGGCGGTACGTGACGATATTTCCTCTAAAGATACAGAGGCATCGGTTTGAAGTATGGACAAAAGCTTAATGTCTGCTTCGTCAATTTTTTGATTTTCTGGCTTCATGGTCGAAGAAATATATCAAATCGAGGCTGATTTTCAATAAGAAAGTGAAAATTTACCATAGAATCTGTGAGAACCTTTGCGCACAAAAAGGGGAGACTTAAACCATGTTCAAAAAACTATTTGTCGAGCATCCAGAGAGCGTCGGCGAAAGCTATTTTGAACATTTAGGCGTAGCTTTCAGTTTTGGTTTCCAAATGTTGGGTGCAGCCTTCGCCTGCATCATTCACGGCCTAATTCCCGGTCTGTTTAAGTCTACCGGTAGCCAGACCATTTGTTGTCTGCATGACCGCATGGTCCTGCACCGAAACCGCAAGCATGGCGCTGCATCTGGCGCAATTGCACAGTCTGGTGAAACAGCCCTAAGCTGAGTTATCGGCGCGTTGGGTAGGCGCGCCTGATTGTGGGGCCTCATGTTTAAATCGCTTACAAAATTTGGCCCCGGTGTTGGCTTGGGCCTCTTTCTGGCGGCTATCGCCTATTTTCCAACCCAAGGAACGCGCGTCCCCACCCTGTTGATAGCCCTGCTCCTGGGCATGTTGGCCGCGATTTTTCTAACCAAGCCCACGTTTAAGCCAGGCAATGATTTGTTGGCCAAGCCTTTGTTGCGGGTCGGTGTCGCCTTGATGGGCTTTCGCATCACCATTTCGGACTTACAGGCTTTGGGCTGGCAGCCGGCTGTTATCGCGGTCTCGGCGGCTTTCGGCACCTTATGCTTAGGCTATTTGGCAGGTCGTGCCTTAAAGCTGCCGCGTGCAACCGCATTTTTGACCGCCACGTCTGTCGCCATCTGCGGAGCCTCTGCGGCTTTGGCGATTGCAACCGTCCTTGCACGGCGACCAAATTCTAATGTCGAGCGCGATGTGGTGGCGACTGTGGCCAGCATCACCATTATTGGCACCATCGCTGTGGTGGCTTATCCGGCGCTCTGCCACTTCTTCAACATCCCGATGATCCCGTCTGCAGTGTTTCTGGGCGCGTCTATCCACGAAGTGGCCCAAGTAGTGGCGGCGTCGGATGTCTATGGCGAAGCGGCCACTCCGGCTGCGACCACCGTTAAAATGATCCGCGTCGCCATGATGCCAGTTGTGATCTTTGGCCTCTTGATGATTTTGTCTTGGCGCGACCGCAAAGAGGGCGAACAGGAAGAAAATGAAGCCACTGTCCCTGTATTTCTGTTAGGCTTTGTGGCCGCAATTGTCGTTGCCAACACCGGTTGGCTAACGCCTACGGGCATTGCTGCATTGACCAAATTGTCCAGCATCTGCCTGATCATCTCTATGGTCGCCTTGGGAGCCAATACGTCGATCAAAGGGGTGATGCTCTTGGGGCCACGGGCTGTGGGCGCACTTTTGATCCAGACCGCCATTATTGCCGCCATCTCCGCAACCGGGGTCGGCCTCATGATGATGGTGAGTTAACGGCTGACGGCCATCGAGTATGTGAAATGTTCGCCCGGATGGATGCTAATGCTGGCCTGATAGGCCTGACCAGAGGCATCTAGATAGCGCCGCCGTGTCCGCAAGGCGGGGTCGCCCACATGCTCGTGCAAGCACTTTGCCAGCTCGCGGCTCAATTTGATTGCGGAGATTTCTTGTTCAATCGTCGCAGCCAGAACCCCAGCGTGGCGGGCAATAAATTCTGCGATGGCGTGCGGCCAGTCATCTAGGGCATCTCGCGGTGGCGCAAGGTCAGCTCGTACGCAGATGCGGGTGTGGGCAAGGGGCCGGCCACCGGCAGTGCGGACGCGCACGCCATCGATCCCGATCCAAGAGAGGGCCGTGTCGAGACCCATAGCCGCAATGTCGGCTGCATCCGCCGCGCCATAGCTTAAAATCACAAGGCGTGTATCGCGCGCATATTGCAGAATATCACCAATTTCACCCCAGCCTTGCGAAAAGGGGCCAATCGGCTTGGCGGCAATCACGACCGAGCCTGCGCCCCGGCGGCGCTCAATCAGGCCTTCGTCTGTCAAGATGCGCAGCGCGTCACGGGCAGTATGGCGCGAGACTTGGTGGGTGGCGCATAGATCTGATTCAGTGGGTAAAAGGCTGCCGGTTGGATAGTGACCTGACGCAATGGCTTTGCGCAGATCGTCCGCTAAGCGGCGGTAGAGGGGGTTGGGTGCGCTCATCCTTTGGCACCTCTTTGCTGTGCCCAAGCTGACATCAAGTCGGCTCGATGTTGGGGGGCAGCCAGCGAGATGATCGCTTGTGCGCGGGCATCTTGGTCTAAGGGCTCTAAGTCAATGGCCCCCTGCTCGGTCACCAAGATCGGCGCATCCGAGCGGGCGATAGAGACACTCGGCGTGGTCAGTCGGGGCACAATCCTAGCCTCGCCTTGCTTGCCGACGCTTTGCACCATCACAATCGGCTTGCCGCCCGGACTGAGGCGCGCGCCGCGCAAAAAATCGACCGCTCCGCCCACACCTGCCAGCGTGCGCGAGCCTGCAAACTCACAATTAATCTGGCCGAACAAATCCACCTCCAGCGCCGCATTGAGGCTTACAAAGCGCTCAATCGCACCAAGCTGGGCCGCACCGTGGGTCTCGGCAATCGGGATCAGCTTTAGGCGCGTTTCCTGCGCCATTTGGGCCTGCAGTGTCTGACTGCCCAGAATAACTCCAGCCTTTAAGCTCTCTGCCCCATCCGCCAGCGCACCCGCCCCTAAGAGCGGCAGAATCCAATCCCCGATCAGGCCGGAGTGAATCGATAGCCCGCGTCGCCCAGTGAGCCCTGCCATAATCGCGCCAGGAAGCTTGCCAATCCCGGCCTGCAGGGTCGCGCCATCCTCAATCAAGCTGGTTACGTGATAAACGATCGCATCTATGTCGCCTGAAGGCGCAGGAGTAGAGAGTTCTGGCGGAGGCGCATCGGCCTCCACCCACGCATCCAATACACTCAAATGAAGCTTTGGTGCGCCTTTCACTACCGGCAGGCTCGGATTGATCAAGCCAAGCTTGAACACAGCGCGGTCCAAGAAAGCGGGGCTCGCATCTGCTGACAGGGATAGCGAACAAAAGCCTCCCGCATCGGGGGCCGCGACATGAAACACCGCCGCCTTGAACGGGGCCGTCCTGAAATAGCGCCAAGCCGCTGAGTAATGACAAGGTATGACGCGCGTTTGGCCTGCGGCAATGGTGGCAGCAAAGTCGGGACTGGGCAGGAAAACCTCTGCCGAGGCCTTGGGCGATAAAGTCGCCCAGTCAAAGCGATTGAGACCCGGAATGAACAAGCCGCAAAAACATAAGTCGTCTGCCAGCCTGGGACTTGCCCGAAAGGCCTCTGCCAAGCGCAACGGCTCGACTGGCCCCGCAGAAATAAAAACCCGCCCACCGCATGCCCGTTCAGCCAGAAGGGCAGCCGCGCCTGTCAGCGACGACAGCTTCACGGGATGGGCACTTTGGGCCGAAGAAGTCATGGTCTGCACGTTTTTGCGGCCTCTTTCGGCAAAATGGGTCAGAGTGATTGCGCTTCTCTCATAGCATGATATGTCCCCAATATGTCCGGCCAAAGCTCAGAGTCTATACAGGCACGCGCGCCACACACAGCGGCCCAGAAGCTAGCTCTGCACGTGGCTTCGACTACTTTGGCGACCCTGCCCCCCGAAGCGGTTCAGGCTGTGCGCAATTTCACTTTGGACTTGATCGGTGTTGGCATTGCGGGCACGCGCTCGCCTTATGCTGAAGGTGTCCGGCAGGCAGCGGCCAAATGGGGTAGTGGGGCTGAGGCCCATGTCTTTGCAACCGGTGAGGCTTTACCCGCGCCGCACGCGGCTTTCGTCAATGCATTTCAGGCCCATGCTTTAGAGTTTGATTGCGTGCATGAAGGGGCCGTGCTGCACCCATTCACCGTCGTGATCCCGGTCCTCTTGGCCGAGGCGCAGCGGACAGGTTTGACCGGTGCTCGCTTTGTTTCGGCTGCCGCTGTCGGGGTGGATGTGGCTGCAGGCCTCGGTGTTGCCGCAAAATCGCAGATCCGCTTCTTTCGGCCTGCGACATGTGGCCTCTTTGGCGCGGTTGCGGCTTTGGCGCATGCACGGGGTCTCAACGCCGATCAGACCGCACATGCCTTTGGCTATGCGCTCGCCTTTGCGTCCGGCACAATGCAAGCTCATGTTGAGGGCACCCCTGCGCTCGCGGCCAGCGTGGCAGGTGCGGCGCGGTCAGCCTTTGTCGCGGTAGATTTGGTGGAAGCAGGCCTGCCCGGTCCGATGGCGTCTATCGATGGCCCGTTTGGGTATCTCTCGCTGTTTGAGCTCGAAACCGCGTTAGAGCCTGTGCTGGCAAGCCTCGGTCAAACCTGGCGGGCGGCCGAAGTTAGCTGGAAGCCGTTCCCGAGTGGGCGCGCCTCACACGGCGGGATCGACATGATCCAGCAATTGGTGAGCTTGGGGCTAAGTGCAGATAATCTAGAGCATCTGACGATTTCGGCCCCGCCCTTGATCCACCATCTGGTGGGTCGCCCGATCGCGGCGGTGCCACTCGAAGTCAATTATGCCCGCTTGTGTCTGCCCTATGTCGGCGCGATTGCGCTAACCAAGGGCGACGTAGGACTGACGGACTTTACGCCCGATCGTCTGAATGATGCAGCGATCCACCAGCTAGCCGCTCGCATGCAAGTGGTCGTCAATGATGTGGCCGAAGCGTCTGCGTTCGTGCCACAATCTGCCCGCGCCCTTCTGAAAGATGGTCGGGTTCTGGAAGTGGGAATCGAAAGGCTTTTGGGCACACCCCAACGCCCTTTGAGCCGCGAGGCGCATCTGGCGAAGTTTCGCGCGTGTTGTGCGTTCGGCTTTGGCGACGCCAATCCTGCTCTGGAAGATGCCCTCATTGCGGCGGCTGACCAGCTGACTGAACTCACCGATGTTGGCCTGTTGGGCCGCCTTGCCGCAGGGACCTTATCGTGACGGATATGCACACCAGCTTTGCCCAAAGCCTCGACTATCGGGCCCTTTTGGCGGACCATCCAATTGGCGATGACTTTGTAAAGATGGCGACCACCATCAGTCGCGACCAGCTGCGCGCCCATCAAGAGCGCTTGTTTCAAAAGCTGGTTGCCCGGGCAGCAAAAACCCATTTCTACCAGCGCCTTTGGGGCAAGCATGGAATCGAAGCGGGTGACATCAAATCGCTCGACGATCTGCCCAAGCTACCCACTTTTGGCAAGCAAGAGATTGTTGAGAGTATCGCGCTTCATCCGCCGTTTGGAGACTTTGCGGGTTTGGATTCCTATCCCGAAGGTGCCCGACCGCCGATGATTTTTCATACCACCAGCGGCACGACGGGGCGGCCTCAGCCGCTCTTCTTCGGGGCCAAAACACGGGAGGTGCAGAACCTGTTGCTCGCCCGTTTATTCCGTTGGCAGGGCATGCGGCCCGGCGATGTCGTCCATTCCGTCTATGGCCACGGCATGATCAATGGCGGTCATTATATTCGCGAGGCCGTCACCCGCTGGACAAGTGCGACTTTCATGTCAGCAGGCACGGGGATTGAAACGCGCAGTGCCGCGCAAGTGGCGCTAATGCGCGACTTTGGCGCGACCGTCATTCTGGGCTTCACCGACTATATCAAAAAGCTCGCGGAAGTGGCGCGCGCTGAAGGGCTAGAACCGGGTATCGATATCCCCATCCGAATGATCTCAGGCCAATTTGGCCGCGAAGATAAGGACGCGGTCTCCGCCCTTTGGGGAGGGGCGGCTTGCTATGATTGGTATGGCGTTGGTGATACCGGGATGATCGCGGGCGAAGGGCCAGACCGCGATGGTCACTATGTGATGGAAGACGCCCATTGGGTCGAAATCTGCGACCTCGACACCGCCCAGCCTGTGCCCGATGGACAGACTGGTGATCTGATCGTCACCTGTCTGTTCAAGGACGATGTCTACCCGATCATCCGCTTCAACACCCATGACGTCAGCGCATTTCGAACCGACAAGAGCTCAATCGGGGTGCAGTTTAAGCGGATTGAGGGCTTCCTCGGCCGGTCCGACAATATGGTGAAGCTGCGCGGCATCAATGTCTTCCCACAAGCGGTTGGGCCGATCTTGGCCGAACTGCCAGCCTTTGCCGGCGAGTGGATTTGCAAAGTCATGCGCGATGCCCAAGGCCGCGATGAACTTGTCGTGGTGTGTGAAGATCGCGGCGGCAATCCAGAAGCCTATCGCGAGACGTTGAAGCGTAAACTCGGCATTGAAGCGCAAGTCGAATTGGTGCCGCCCGGCGGTACGGCTGCTTTGACCCAGATTGAGTCCAGACAAAAACCCATTCGCCTGCTAGATCACCGCTGATGGATCACTCAACCCTTCTTGCCGCTAATCAGGCGCTGAACGCCTTCATCGCCTTTGATGAAACACCACCTGTTACGACTGGGCCACTGGCTGGCATCAAGCTCGGAATTAAGGGCAATATTGCAGTTCAGGGCCTTGCCAACACGGCAGGGGCTGAGGCGCGGCGCCATGCAATTGCGGCTGGGGATGCGCCTGTGGTGGCGACATTGCGTGCTGCTGGTGCCCAGATCGTCGGCACACTGAATATGCATGAGGGTGCCTTGGGTGCCACCACCGACAACAAGGCCTATGGCCGCTGCATCAATCCATGGCGTGCCAATTTTTCTCCTGGCGGGTCCTCAGGTGGTTCGGGTGCCGCAATTGCTGCGGACCTTGTCGATGCTGCATTGGGCACTGACACGATGGGCTCTATCCGTCTGCCGGCATCTTATTGCGGTGTCTATGGCTGGAAGCCTTCGGGAACTTTGGTTTCACAAATTGGCGTTGTGCCCTTGTCGACCACCTTGGATCAAGTGGGCCCTTTAGCGAAAGATCCTGAAACCCTGTGGGCCATCGCCAAAGCTCTAGGCGCGCCAGCGCCGCTGACTGACATGCAGGGCCTGCGTTTTGCCGTGGCGCGAGATCGTGTTGGCCCTCCGCCGTTGGTTGGGCCGGTGTTTGAACTTGCCTGCCAACGCCTGAAAGACGCAGGGGCAGAAGTGGTCGAAGTTGATCTGGCGTTGGGCTTCTCTGATATCGACATCGTTTTGGCCTGCCTCTTGGTGTGCGAAATTGAAGGCGCAGGCGAATGGGTCACCGAACTGGCAGACCCAGAGTCGGGCTTAACAAAAGAGTTTCGGGCCATGCTGCTTTACGGCAAGAATTCGCCAAAAGCGCGGATTGATCAGGCCTATGAGACGATTGCGCTGGCCAAAGAGCGCCTGCGCGCTTGTCTTGCTCGTGAAGGATTGGCTGGCATCATCAGCCCTACCGTTTCCCATGTCGCCTTTGACCACGACGTCGGCCCGCCTATCGATCAAGCCTATGCCACCATGTATGCCAATGTCGGCGACCTTCCCGCCATCAGTGCGCCTATGGGCCTGATCGACGGCCTGCCCATTGGCTTTCATGCCATGACGGCACCGGGCCGCGAAGACGTTGCGTTAGGTCTCGCGGGTGTCTTTCCAGCATTAGTTTTGCCGGTGTGGCAGGCTTCAGAGGGCCCCTAAGCACAAAAATATGTCTCGGCGAACAGTGGTTAACCCTTGCCGAATGAGGCCCTTGAGCGCATGTTTAGCTTCGGGACGGGCAAGTGGAGAGATGCAATGAAAACGCTTGTAACTTTAATTGCCCTTGCTGCAACAGTGGGCCTATCGGCATGTGCCACGACGACAACCAAGTCTGGCCCAACGCCATATCAAGCCGCAGCAACAGGTAAATTCGGCTTTACCGATCAACGGATTGAAGCCAATCGCTTTCGTATCACGTTTGACGGCAATACGAAAACCACGCGCCAACAAGTCGAGGATTCGCTTTTGTTACGCGCCGCCGATGTGACCATCGACAATGGCTATGATTGGTTTCAAGTTGTCCAACGCGCGACAGATCCAAAAACCTACAGCCGCCCTCGCATGAGTTCGCGTTGGGCATTTGGCGGGGGCATTGGCTATAGTTCGTTCCGAACATTTCACCCGCGCTACGGCTGGGTAAGCTATTACGACCCATTCTGGTCCAATGGCTTTTATGACCCGTTCTTCGACCGGTTTGACAATGATGAAATCACCCGCTTTCAAGCTACGGCTGAGATCATTTTGGGCAAGGGCCCCAAGCCAGCGGACCGGGCCGAGGCGTTTGACGCCCGCGATGTGAAGTCGAATTTGGGTGCACGCGTCACGCCTCCTCCGCCTCCAGCGCCACCTGTAGCAAAGCCTTAATGCGGATCATCCTGTTCCGCGATTCCAAAGAGCCTTTTGAGCCTTGGCAACCAGAGCCCGACCGGGTTGTGGTCGCCGGGGCGACAGGCGGCACACAGAACCTGTATGAGAGCGGCGACAGTCGCGTCTTCGCTGGCGTCTGGCACGCGACGCGCGGCTCGTGGCGAGTTGTCTATGACGAGGTGGAATATTGCCATATCACCAAGGGCCGTGCCCGTCTCACTTCGTCAACTGGCATGGTGACCGAGGTTGAAGCCGGCGATGGCTTTGTCATTCCAAACGGCTTTGAGGGCGTTTGGGAGGTGCTTGAAGATATGGAAAAGCACTATGTGATCGTTTTGCCGGCGGGGTAGCAGGCGCGTTTTTAGCTAATCGTCCGGACATGGTTTTAGTGACCCTTTTGGTCCCAAAACCATAGGCTAGATTATTTGGCGGAGCCTTCGCGGGTCAAGGTCGCAGCTTCGCTGCGTCGCGGCGCGACAGATTTCCAAAGGAAATCTGACCTTGACGCACTAAGGCACCTATACAAAATTGAAAAAGGCCGTTGGTGCGGCACTGCCGTCACCAAAGGCCTTCTAGAATAGGTCGTTTGGCAATCCAAACTCTGATTATGGCTTCACCGCTTCAGCATAAAGCTTAGAAACCTGGTTCCAATTGATCACGCTCCACCAGGCATCGACATAATCGGCGCGCTTGTTCTGATATTTCAGATAATAGGCATGCTCCCACACGTCATTGCCAAGGATGGGCTTGCCGCGGAAATCGCCGACATCCATCAAAGGATTGTCCTGATTAGGGGTGGAACCGACTGCCAGCTTCCCGTCTGGTTTGACGATCAGCCAAGACCAACCCGAGCCAAAACGACCCATGGAGGTGGCGCGGAATTGGGTCTTGAAGGCATCAAGCGAGCCAAAATCGCGATTGATCGCGGCGGTCAGCTCTGGCGAGGGTGCGCCGCCTGTGCCCAAGGGGGCCATAATCTTCCAATAGAAGCTGTGGTTCCAATGCCCGCCCGCATTGTTGCGAATGGCGGCAGGGGCTGTTGAGGCGGCTGCCAAAAGCGCTTCGAGGCTCTTCCCCGCATAGGCGGGATTGGCCACGATGGCTGCATTGAGGCCTGTGACTTGCGCGCCATGGTGACGCTCAAAATGGATGCGCATGGTCGCCTCGTCGACGATGGGCTCTAGCGCGCCATAAGCATAAGGCAGGGCCGCTTGTGTGAAGGCCGGTGTTGCAGGTGTCGAGGCTGTGGCTGGTGCGACTGGGGCAGTCGGGGTTTGGGCCAAGGCAGCTGAAGACAACAGGCTGAAGGCGGTCAGGGTCAAAGTCAGGGCTAGGCGCATGAATTCTACTTTCCTTAAGACGTGGCTGAAACATGGTCTGCGGTGTGGCAAGAAACAAGGCTAAACATGCTGACAATAATGTCACCACTCTCTTAGTCTTGCTTTAAGAGCGTGGCACAAAGAGGGCATGAAGATGGAAGAACGCGTTGAGGCCTTGGAAGTTCACGTGATGCATTTGATGCGCACGGTCGAGGAACTGTCGGATCTGTCGCATCAACAAGCTGATGAGATTAAGCGCCTAAATCGTCGGTTGGAATTGATGCTGGAGCGGGAGGCGCAACGCCAACATGATAGTTCAGAACCCCTGCCCCCCGATCAAAAGCCACCCCATTATTGACGGCAGCCTCCATTATGCCCCGTGCCAATGAACGAAGCGGCCATGGGGATCGATGTCCGCCAAAGTCCGTCTTCGGCTAGACGGCCATTCGATCAGCTCCAAGATCATGCTGGGACCCTTTTGGGCATTGCCCAGAGTCCCACCCGGCTCAAAGCGTAGCCAAGCTAACGGTGCCTCCGCTGTGGCGCTTGCGCCTTCGGTCTCGATGGCGTGCGTGATGGCATCGCGCACGCTCTGAGGCGGATATTGGAAAAAGACCGAATGATAGATCACGGTCAGCGCGTCTTTGGCCCGGGTTGCAAGCTTGGCCTTGATCCAGTCCGCCGCGTCGCCCGCATCTGGGGTGATCGCTTGGGCTTCGGCAATTTCCATGGCGGCATTGAGGCGCTCTAAACGCTCCGGCTGGTCTGGCCAGATATAGGACCGCAGACGCAGACGGTCTTCGGCCTTACTGGCATTCAAGGGATTCTGATCGCAGGCTGCGCGATGGCGGATCGCGGCGTGGGCAGGAAAGCGAGGCGCGGGGCCACTCCATTGCGTCGACATGGCAACACGCGGTCCGTCGATGGGGCTGTCCCACTGCCAAGTGCCGCCATCATAATGGAAGCGGTCCATGCTGAGATTTAACCCGGCAGATGCCCCAAGCTCCAACACATCCATCGGCCCCTCAAAGACTTCAGCGGCTGCACATAGGCCAGGCCAAAGGCCTACCGCGCGGCGGACTTCATTGGTTTGGGGTGGGGACTTCAAGAACTCGCGCACCCAGCTTTCACGCACCCGCAATGTCTCTGCCGCGACTGGCCAAGCCTCTTCCATGGTCCAGTCGCGGCCTTGTTGCGGCCAGACTTGGGCTAAATCGCCTTCGGGTTCAGTCAGGACAATCGCATGCAGGGCGCCCGCCAGACGCAGCGATAATGCGTCTTGGATCGGGTGTGTGGGCCAATCCCCGGTCAAATGCGCGATAATGCCACTGGCTTCAAAGTCGTCGGCCATGACGTCGCACAGCTCGGCGGTAAAGCGGGAGTCAAACGCTTGGCACCAAATCGCCTGCTGCCGAAGGGCTTCGGGGACGGTCACACCCGTCATCAGATGGCACCTCGCTCCTTCAAGGCGGCAATGGCCTTAGTATCAAGACCCGCCTCTGCCGCTAAGCTTTCAGAATCTGCGCCATAGTCTGGTAGGGTGAGGCGCGCCTGCCCCGGCTCATCGCGAAAGCGGATGGGGATGCCCAAATGCTTGTTGCCTTTGTCATCGGTCAGCACCATGCCGCGCGAGATTGTATAGGGGTCCTCCATCGCATCTTTCAGACTGCGGACGGGTGCCCAGCACAGGTCGACGTCTTTGAGGAAAGCGCTCCATTCGTCCAAGGTTTTGCTGGCAAAAGTCTCCTCGAAATAACGCTTCAACGGGTCTTGGCCTGGGCCGGGTTCCAGCTTGGCATAATCGAACAGACCAGGGCGACCCAAAGCGTCGAGCAAATTCTTGGCGAAGTGATGCTCTGACCCACCGAGGACGAGGAACTTCCCATCCTTGGTCTCATAAGGCCGATACATCGCCGCGCCACCAAACGGCCGCATTTCTTTGGCGACCGGATGGGCATTGTCGGCAAAGACAGGGCCCAGCACATTGGGTGTCCACGACAAAAGCGCGTCATACATGGACAGGTCGATATAATCGCCTTTGCCCGTTTCCGCCCGGCGATAGAGCGCCATCATGATGGCGGCAAACGCCATGAGGCTGGCGGCCATATCCGCTGCCGGGATGGAGGGGCTGGCGGGTTTGTTATCGGTCAGACCACGGTTGAGATCGACCAGCCCTGCCATGGCTTCCATCGTCAGATCATGACCGGGTTTGTTCACATATTTGCCGTCTTGGCCAAAGCCCGCGATGGAGCAATAAACGATGCGCGGATTGATCGCGGCGATGGCATCATAATCTACACCCAAGCGCTTCACGACACCGGGCCGGAAGGCCTCGACAATCACGTCAGCCTCTGCGGCGAGCTTGAGGAATAGTTCACGCGCTTCGGGGTCTTTCAGATTGATCTTCAGGCTGCGCTTGCCGCGCGCAATGTTGCGAAACCAGACCGACACACCGTCTTCGGTCTTATAGCCAATGACACGGGTCGGTTCGCCCACGCCATTGGCAGGCTCGACCATCACCACATCGGCACCATGGTCTGCCATCATCATGGTCATGTGTGGGCCCGGCAGAAAAGCCGAGAGGTCCAGAACTTTGAGGCCTTGGAGTTTCATGGGGTCACTTTAGGAATTGATTGTGTTTTGGGCTGCGTAAACCAAACTGCGACTAACCCCGCAGCAAGTCCCAAGCATAGCGGTGCATAAAGCATACGATCAAGCTCATAAAATGCTGTACCGCGCGCGCTGAGCACAAGTGGTGAGAGATAAGTGGACAAGCCACGTGCAAGAAATACCAGAGCAGAGAACCACAAGGCTGCCGCTGGAATCCAAGCCAAGAATTTGGGTAAAGCGGACGTGACCCGATAAGCAATCATCATGCTGGATAAGGCAGGAAGCAACAAACAAACGGCTACGACTAGGCAAGCCCAAAACGGCGGCACGGGCGTGCCTGGGCGCGCACCAACGACCATATCCACCAAAGATGCAGCGTCATGACCAGGCCAGAATCCACCAATCCCCCAGTACAAGTGTAAGCCAGCAATTGCCGCAAGGGCGCAGCTTACGACTATAGCCAGTCCTTTGTTCACAAGCGCTCTCCCATTTTGGGGGCCCGCTTTCCAGCTGGCCGCTTGCCATTGACCTTGATCGGGCTGGCCAACATCCGCAAGCGGCCATCTTTTGCGTCCGGATGATCGACGACATCCGTCATGGCGATGGCTTGGATATGCTCGCTATCGAGGGCTTGGCCAATGTCGTAGATCGGCGCGACGGGGACATGCCCGCCCAAGATCGCGATCCACGCAGCAGTGGATTGGCTGCTCAACACACCATCAAGGACCTCCGTCAAGTCGGCCAAATTCGCCCGTCTGGTCGGGATGCTGGCAAAGCGGGGATCGGCCAACAGGTCTGTGCGGCCAACTTTGGCACAGAATATCTCCCAGAACTTTGGGGTCTGACACATCAGCATCAGCCAGCCATCTTGGGTCTTAAAGGCCTGGCTGGGCGCGATGGAGGGATGCGCTCCGCGGGGCAGGCGACCCACTTCCACGCCTTCGTTCAAGTACCAAGTGGCTGGATAGGAGAGTTGATGCAGGGCAGTGTCAAACAAAGCCACGTCAATATCGCAGCCTTGCCCTGTGCGGTGCGCGCCCAAAATGCCGGCCAACAGGCCCACGGCCAATTGGCTGCCGGTGTGAAAATCAATGATCGACAGACCACACCGAACCGGTGGCCCATCTGGCTCGCCACTCATGGACATCAGGCCCGCTTCTGCCTGCATCAGATAATCATAGCCCGGCCAAGAGGCGCGATCATTATCCCGTCCGTAGGCGGAAAGATGGGCGCAGACGATCTTTGGATTGATGGATTTCAGGTCGTCATAGGTGATCGCCATCTTGGCGGGTTGATCGCCGCGCAGATTATTTGCTACCGCATCGGCTGCTTTGACCAAAGCCTCAAACTGCGCACGGCCTTCCGGGCTTTTGATTTCCAGCGCGACCGACGATTTGCCACGCGAAAAGGTTTGATAGAATTGGCTGTCCTGCTCGCCCAGAAAGTACGGGCCCGTGGCGCGGCTAACATCACCCCCCATGCTGGGCGCTTCGATCTTGATCACCTCTGCCCCGAGATCCGCCAACAGCATGGTGCCATAAGGCCCTGCGCCATATTGCTCAATCGACAGGATTTTGATGCCCTTAAGGGGGAGGTTAGCCGCCTGCATCAGGGTTGAACCGTCTCTTTGAGGAGGTCTGTGCGAAAGCCGTTGCGCTCTGCGGCGGCATTAAGCGCAGCCCGCTGTTCGGTCGTGATCGACTTGGTGCGGGCCAAAAGCCACAAATAAGCGCCATTCGGGCTTCCGACCAAGGCCGTTTGATAATTGGGATCGAGATAGAGTACCCAATAATTGCCTTGCCCTTTTGGCAATGGAATGGGCGCGAAGTTTACTGCTAGCTTCGTATTGTTTGAGCCCGCGATGACGGCCGCTACGCCTTCAGCGCTACGTGGCTTACCATCGCTGGTGCCCGTCGCACAGGTGTTGGTAACCCCGACGCGGCCATCTGGGCGCAGGGCGTATTCGGCGGTGACACCCTCACACTTCTTCTGAAAGCTGTTTGGATAGCGCGCAATCTCATACCATTTGCCCGCATATTTATTGAGGTCAACCGAGGCGACCGTAGTCGGGGGTGCAGCATCTTTCGCTCTCCCCATGGTTCCAGCAATGCAGCCCGATAGTGCGATGCAACCAACCAATGCGCTGGCATAGAGTGAACGTTTCATGCTGTTTCCCCTTTCGTGGGTGGAGCAGATTTATGCGCCAGTTTGGCGGCATTGGCTTCCCAATTCTGGCCATCAAACGGCACGATTGACAGGGCGGGCGCTTGATCAGGATCAAAGCAATTGGCGTTGACGCTGACCCCATCAGGATTGGAGCGGGGGGTATAAAACGCCTTCACGCCACATTTTCTGCAAAAGGTATGATTGGCGACGCCCGCATTGAAGCGGTAAGAGGTGAGCTTATCGGCCCCGGCCTCGAGTTTGAAATCGTCCAGCGGCACAATTAGATGCACGAAGCCCGTACGGGCGCAGATGGAGCAATTGCAGGCCTCCACCTCAACTTGATCTGGGGCCCTCACAGAAAAGCGTACATCGCCACAATGGCAAGAACCGGTTCGCCACGTTTTCACCATCCAAGCACCTGTAAGTCTGCGATTTCTTCAAAGTCTTGCGGATTGAGGGTCACCAAAGTTGCCTTAGCATTGAGGGCTTGGGCAGCGATCATCCGGTCTAGGATTTTGCGGCGGGAAAACCCGAAAGATTGCAATATAAATCCATACCGATCCGCATCTTTCTCCTCGAAAGGGAGTACGGGCATATGCGAAAGAAATACATCAAGTCGCTGACGCCTTAATGCGGCAGAAGCTGGCTCCCGATGAACGCCACCTTCAAGCTCCACTCGCGTGATTACAGAAATCGCAAACCGTCCGTTCAATTGATCTAGCTTATCAAGAATGGCCTGACTGCGATCGCGTACTTCAGTTGCGACACTGGTGTCGAGCAAGTAAAGTCCGCTCATAGACCCTCGCGCTCGGGAAAAATGTCAGATTCGCGTACTTCAATATCGGTGACGTCAGGCAGTTTGCGTAGCTCAGCCATCATTTGCTTGAAACTGATCTTGCCGGATCGCAGCGTTGGCCGAAGGGTAACAACGTCCCCATCGCGTTTCATTTCCAGCTCCGTGCCGTCTGGAAAGGCCAGCGCTTTGGGCAAACGCACCGCTTGGCTATTGCCGCTTTTAAACGTCCTCGTTTTGTGCGTCGCCATACCTGCCTCCGATGCTCGTATATACATGTATATACGAGCATGATCCGCGGTTCAATCAGATTTCAAATCCAGCTCTAATTGCCCCCCTAAATCGGATTGCGGGCCACCAATTGCTTAGCGATGATAATGCGTTGCATTTCATTGGTACCTTCGCCGATGCACATCAAAGGCGCGTCGCGATAGAGGCGTTCGATGACATATTCCTTGGAATAGCCATAGCCGCCATGGATGCGCATGGCTTCCAGCGAGACTTCAACTGCAGTTTCAGAGGCGAAGAATTTCGCCATGCCGGCTTCCATGTCGATCCGCTCACCCCGGTCAAAGGCGGCAGCCGCATCCTGGGTCAGAAGCTCTGCGGCGCGCGTTTTGGCAGCCATTTCGCCCAGCTTCAGCTGAATGGCCTGATGCTCGCAAATTGGCTTGCCCATCGTCTTGCGCATTTGGGAATATTTGACGCTCTCAGCCAAAGCCCGCTTGGCAATCCCGACCGAGCGGGCAGCGATGTTGACGCGGCCGATCTCTAATCCGCCCGTGGCCATAACAAAGCCCTTGCCTTCTTCGCCACCAACCAAACTCTTCTTCGCATCGACTTCATAGTCTTCAAAAATGAACTCACCAGAATCGATGCCCTTATAGCCGAGCTTTTCCAGCTTTTTGCCGTTCTTGACGCCCTTGAGTGGAACCTTGGTTTCAGGATCAATCTTGGGCACGATCAGCATGCTCATGCCCTTATGGCGGGGCTGGGCATCGGGGTCAGTCTTGACCAGCAAGGCGATGCAATGGCCTTCAATGGCGTTGGAGATCCAGGTCTTGGTGCCGTTAACGATGTATTTGTCGCCTTGGCGGCGCGCGACCGTCCGGATGCCTTGCAAGTCTGTGCCCGCATCAGGCTCTGTCAGGCCAAGGCCACCGCGCATCTCACCGGTGGCAAACTTGGGCAGCCAATATTCCTTCTGATAGTCGGTACCAAAGCGTTGCACGACAGTGGCCATCATCAGGTGCGAGTTGAAAATGCCTGTCAGGCTCATCCATTCTTGCGAGATCATGGTCACGATCTTGGAATAGGTGGTCGCGGACAGGCCTAGGCCACCGTAGTCAGGGTGGATGATCGCGCCAAACAGACCCAGTTCCGCCATGTCATTGACGAGGTCGGCTGGCCATTCGTTGTCATGCTCCAGCTTCATCGCCACAGGGGCGACTTTTTTCTCAATCCACTTCTGGATGGCGTCCAGCATCTGGCGCTCATCTGCTTCGCTGATATGTCCAAAATTTCCATCTGCCATGGTCTTAGTCTCCTTCGCAGGCAGCGCCTGACATTATCCAAATTCGATCAGTAGTTCCCGACCTTATCCTCAACGGCATGCCCGCGAGCGGGGATCAGCATGTTGCGCTTGAAGGTGCACACCATGACGCCATCTTGATTAAAGCCCTTGGTGACGATGGTCACAATGCCTTGGCCACGGCGCGAGGCGCTTTCGCGTTTGGCGAGGACTTCGCTTTCTGAATAGAGTGTATCACCAGCAAAGACAGGTGCGGTGAACTTCACTTCATCCATGCCCAGATTGGCGATCGCCTTCTGGCTCGTATCGGTCACACTCATCCCGATGCAGAGTGCCAATGTATAAGGCGAGACGACAAGGTTCTTTTTGAACTCGCTGGCCGCGGCGAATTGCGCGTCAAAATGCATCGGGTGCGTGTTCAGCGTCATCAGCGTGAACATGTGGTTTTCATATTCGGTGATGGTCTTGCCGGGGCGATGCTCATAGATGTCGCCAACGATGAAGTCCTCAAAATAGCGACCAAATGTTTCGCGGTAGCGTTGGGGGCCAACTTCTTTCACGTTACGGACCATGATTAGATCATTCCTGCTTTGGACAAAATGCGCTCTGCACGCAGATAAACGGGGATATCAAGGAGCTTACCGTCAAGCAGTACAGCCCGATTGTCCTGCGACAGGCCAGCCTCAATGACGCGCTTCGCCCAGTCTAACTCCGCTTCAGAGGGGGAGAATACTTCATTGACGATGGCGACTTGGCTTGGGTGAATGCAGGCTTTTCCGTCAAAGCCCAGCGCTTTGACGCGCACGCATTCCGCACGCAGACCTTCTTCGTCTTTCACGTTCAGATAAGGCACATCCATCAAGCCCCCATTGGTGACACGCGCCTCCGTGGCCAATGTCGAGCGGGCATGAAATAGGGCTTCCCAGTCCATGCCAGTGCCAATGGCGAGCGAATAGTCGGCACCTCCGAACAACACGCCACCGCGCGACCCGCAAGTTCCGGCAATGTCTGCCGCATTTTTGAGCCCCGCCACGGTTTCTATGACCGCCCAGAGCGCGACGGGCTTTTGGTCTAAGCTGCGGATAGCGAGCAATTGCGCGAAGTTGGCGAGGGCTGAATGGGAAGAAGCTTTTGGGATCATAAAGAAATCTGGGCGGCCTTTGGTCTCGCTAAAGGCGATGATATCTTTGAGGCCATCCAAAGTGTCGAGGCCATTCATCCGCACGCCAATGGCGCAATCGGGGTGGCTCTCTGAATTGGCTTCCAGCCAGCCAATGACCCCGGCGCGGGCGGCGGCTTTATCTTGTGGCGGCACAGCGTCCTCAAGATCAATGCAGATGGAGTCAGCCCCTGCCGCCAGCGCCTTTTCAAAGCGGTCTGGCCGGGAGCCCGGAACAAAGAGGAGTGAGCGAAACATTTTCATTTGTCCGGACATTTAACCCGATATAAGCTGACGTCAATTCGAAACCGCGCCAGTCCATGACTTTGTTTTGGCCTTGTTGGGAGCTTTTAAGGTGGATCGACAGCTTAGATTTAGATTTGCAGCCCTTTGGGTGGTGTTGTCGGCGTTCATTGCGGTTCCTGCGCTGGCGCAGCATGCTACTCCCCCGCAAGCCGCAGAAGCTCCGTATGCGGGCTCCTACTATAAGCGCCAACTTTATGTTGTTACCGATATGGAGCGTGCTTTAACCCTGTGGCGTGACGTCATGGGCTTCCAACCCGGTGCAATCACCACGTCTGGACCCAATTCCTATTCTCGCGAAGTGTTCAATATCCCGAAAGAAGCCCAGATGCGCTTTTGCACCTTAAGTGCGGGACCAACCCAAGTGCGCACATTGGCCTTGCTGGAGGTCAAGGGCGTCCCCCTAGCACCCAAGTCCGGCATTCGCACCACTGGCGCAGTCATCAATGCCAATGGCCGATTGGCTGAGATCATTTCCAAGGCCAAAGCCATGGGCCTCACCGTTTTTGGCGCGCGGGTCTTGGCGTCGGTCGGGCAAGGAGATGGGACCGAACAAGGCTTCCTCGACTGGGATGGCAATGTGATCGTGCTTTATGAATATCCCAAGTCTGACCCGCCAAGTGTGCGGTAAGAAAGCCGTTTAGTCTCAAACGCCCGAGATCACTTCCCTCTAGCGCAAGCGAGCACCGAGCTTTGCCGCCGCAGCGATGATCTTTGTACTGACGGCTTCGATCTCTGCATCCGTCAAGGTCCGTTCGCGAGGCTGGAGCGTGACTTCCAGGCCCAAGGACACTTCACCGTCCGCGACGCCTTGGCCTTGATAGCGGTCAAACAAACTAACCTCTGAAATCAAGGATTTATCGACTTGAGCAACGGCGCGTATCAGGTCGCCTGCCGGCAGATCGGCCTTGGCGACGAAGGCAAAGTCGCGCGTCAGTGGCATGAAGGCAGAAGCCTCAAGCTTGGCTTTGGTCTTGCCGACCTTCACCTTGGCGGGTGGCAGAGCATCCAAGAATAACTCAAAGCCATAAACCGGGCCATCGACGCCCAATTCCTTCAACACGCGAGGGTGAAGCTCGCCAAACTCTGCCAAGATCGTCTTGGGACCTAGCTTGAACGTGCCCGAGCGACCGGGGTGCCACCAGGCGCGCGCGCCTTGAACGGCCTGCATGCCGCCGGTCGACGCGCCCATCGCATCCAGCATGGCCAAGACATCGGCCTTTACCGTGAAGACGTCTGGCTTCTCGGTGCCACTCCAATGACGGATCGCCCCGCGCGTGACCCCCGCAATGACCATTTCCTGATCCTTAGGGCCATCACCTTTGTAGATCGGGCCTGCTTCAAACAAAGCGAGGTCGCCAAAGCCCCGGTCTGTATTGCGTTGTGCAGCCAGCAGCAAATGGATAAGCGCGCTAGGTCGCATGCAATCCAAGTCAGAGGCGATGGGGTTGGCCAAAACCAAGGCTCCGCCGCCTTGGGCTGCGCCAAATAACTCACACGTCGCGCGGCTGGCAAAGCTCCACGTGACGGCCTCCATCCAGCCACGGGCGGCCAGACTGCGACGCCCCACGCGGACGCGGTTTTGCGCGGGCGTCAGCAGGGGTTCTTTCCGGCCTTTGCGCTCTGGTAGTTTGGCTGTTGGCAGACGATCAAAGCCTGCAATGCGAGCAATATCTTCAACAAGGTCAGCCGAACCCGCCACATCGCGCCGCCAGCTTGGTACGCCGACTTTGCGGAGGCCAGCGCCGGTCACTTCAGGCGAGAAGCCCAAAGCAGACAAGATGGTATCAATTTCACCGTCGCTAAGTTCCAAGCCCGTCAAACGATGCACTTCCTTGGTCGCGAAAGGCACTGATTCAGGTGCGGCTGGTACTTCGCCCGCTACAACCACGTGTGAAGCTGTCCCGCCGCAAAGCTCGAGGATCATGGCCGTGGCGAGCTCAAGCCCATCGACCATGAAGCCCGAATCTACGCCGCGCTCAAACCGATATTTCGCGTCCGATTGAATGCCCAAGGCGCGCGCGGTCTGCGCAATGTTAAGGGGCGCGAACAGCGCACTTTCAACAAAAACATCGACCGTGTCATCGGAACATCCAGACGAGACGCCGCCCATGATCCCACCTAAGCCCAACGGGCCGGATGCATCGCCAATCACGCACATGGCGGCGGTCAGCTCATAGCTTTTGCCATCAAGCGCCACAAAGCTCTCGCCAGTCTGGCCCATGCGCGCAACAATTCCGCCGGAAAGTTTTGCTGCATCATAGACGTGCAACGGGCGCGCCCGATCATAGGAAATGAAATTGGTGATATCGACCAAAATATTGATCGGGCGCAGGCCGATGGCGCGCAAGCGATCAGCTAACCATTTGGGGCTTGGGCCGTTCTTTACGCCCTTGATCAGGCGACCGGCAAAGGCGGGGCAGGCATCAGGGGACTCGATGGTGACTGCGACCGGGCAAGGAAAATCGCCCGAAACAGACTTGACTGAATGATCTTTCAGTTGCCCTAGGCCCGCCGCAGCGAGTTCGCGCGCGATACCCACGACGCCCAGCCAATCGGGGCGATTTGGCGTGACTTCAAAGTCGATGACGGCGTCAGCAAGGCCCAACGCCGCTGCGGCTGGAGTACCGACCGCTAGAGCGTCGTCCAACTCAAGAATGCCATCGCTTTCTTCGGCTGTTTCAAGTTCAGCCGCAGAGCACAGCATACCATTTGACACCACACCACGCACCGCACGAGGTTCCAAGGTGATGCCGCTCCCGGGGATATAGGTGCCCAAAGGTGCATAAACGGTCGTCAGGCCGGGACGCGCATTGGGCGCGCCGCAGACGATTTCCTTCATGCCTTCAAAGGTTTCAACTTGGCAAACTTGCAGGCGGTCGGCATTTGGGTGACGCTCGGCAGAGATGATCTTCGCGACTGAAAAATTTTTCAGCTTGTCAGCTGGGTCCTCCCAATGCTCAACCTCAAGGCCCGCCATGGTCATGGCGTCGAGCACAGCTGACAATGGGGCGTCGGTGGCCAAATGATCTTGCAGCCAAGACAAAGTGAATTTCATCGGTACAAATCCCTGAGGGAGCTAATTGGTTTAGTGGGCCTCGGCCCAATTGAGTGCGGCGCGTGCCTCTACCACCAAAGGCACAGACAAGGCCACTGCCGGCAGAGCAGCCTTCTCCATCACATCGGCAACCAGAGCGCATGTCGCATCGGCTTGGCTTGAAGGCGCTTCAAATACAAGCTCGTCATGCACTTGCAGCAACATTCTGGCCCGTAATCCCGCATCTTTCAGCGCTTTTGGCAGGCGGATCATGGCGCGCTTGATGATATCGGCCGCAGCCCCTTGCAAGGGCGCATTGATAGCTTGGCGTTCGGCAAAGGCCTGCTCAGCTTGGCTTTTGGCGTTGATGCCGGGCACCCAGCATCGTCTGCCAAAGATGGTCTCGACATAAGTCTTTTCCCGGGCCATGGCCTTCATTTGGTCCATATAGGCCTGAATACCGGGGAAGCGTTGCTTGTAGGTGGCGATGTAATCGCGCGCTTCACCCTGCGGTATCGACAATTGGCGTGCCAAGCCAAAGGCGGAAATGCCATAAATGATCCCGAAATTGATCGCCTTGGCCTTGCGGCGGATCATTGGGTCCATGCCTTCCAGCGGCACACCGAACATTTCCGACGCCGTCATGGCGTGAATGTCATAGCCCTCGATAAAGGCCTTTTTCAATTGCGGAATATCGCCGACATGGGCAAGCAGGCGCAGTTCAATCTGGCTATAGTCGGCCGAGATTAGAACATTTTCGGGCTCTGCTACAAAGGCGCGGCGAATTCTGCGCCCTTCCTCGGTGCGTATGGGGATGTTTTGCAAATTGGGGTCGGTTGAGGACAGCCGCCCCGTAGCCGCGCCCACCATATTGTAAGAGGTATGGACCCGGCCCGTGGTGGGGTCGATCGCATCCTTCAGATTGTCGGTATAGGTGCTCTTAAGCTTGGCCAAAGTCCGCCAATCGACCAAGGTGCGCGGCAATTCGTGACCTTGGGCGGCCAGATCTTCCAGCGCATCAGCCCCTGTTGCCCATTGGCCCGTCGCGGTTTTCTTGCCCCCAGGCAAAGCCATCTTGCCAAACAAGATGTCGCCCAATTGTTTGGGGCTACCTAGATTGAAGACTTCACCTGCTTGTTCATGGGCTTGGGCTTCTAGCCCAATCATGCGTTGGGCAAAGTCAAGCGATAGCCGCGAAAGCTCGGCCACATCGACTTTCACGCCGGCCTGCTCCATCCCGGCAATCACCGGCACCAGGGGCCGCTCAAGGGTTTCATAGACCGTGGTCGATCGTTCCTGTACGAGGCGCGGCTTCAAGATGTGCCACAGCCGCAACGTCACATCAGCGTCCTCAGCGGCATAAGCGGTGGCCCGGTCCAGTGGGACTTGGTCAAAGCTGATCTGCGATTTGCCGGTGCCACAAACATCTTTGAACGCGATGGGTTGATGGGCCAGCAAACGGAGTGAAAGATCATCCATGCCGTGCGAATTGCGACCAGCATCGAGGGCAAAACTCATCAGCATGGTGTCGTCAATTGGGCTAATGGCTATACCATGCTGGGCCATAACCGAGACATCATATTTGAGATTTTGGCCAATCTTTAGGATCGCATCATCTTCCAGAATGGGCTTCAGGCGGGCCAGAACATCGGCCAGCTCTAATTGACCGGGTAATTTCGCCACCGTGTCTTGGCCGCCGCCAAACAGGTCCCCCGTCACACCGACATCGCCCGCACCGCGATGGCCGAGGGGAATATAGCAGGCAATGCCGGGCTCTACCGCTAGCGACAGGCCCACTAAATGTCCGCTCACACTATTTAGGGAGGCCGTCTCAGTATCAAAGGCGACATAGCCTTGCGTTTGAATCCGGGCTAGCCAGTCATCCAAGCGGGCAAGACTTGTAATGGTTTCATAGGCCTTGGTATCGATGGGGCTATAGACTGCAGCGGGGATAGCCGCATGGTTTGTGGGCGCGCTGTCTTCGCTGCGTGAAGGCACAGCCTTTATGGAACTTACAGGCGCGGGCTGGCTATGTTCGGCCTTATCGGCAACAAAGCCATCGCGGCGAAGCCCGGCTTCCACCCTGCCTGTGAGCGTGCGCAATTCCATGTTGCGTAAGAAATCCAGCAATATAGTCGGCTCTGGTTCGCGCACACCAAAATGCTCGAGATGCTCCAACACCGGCACATTATCCATCAGGGTGACGAGACGTTTAGAGATTTCAATCTGTTCCCGGAATTGGATCAAAGTCTCGCGCCGCTTGGGCTGCTTGATCTCTTCAGCGCGGTCCAACAGGGTTTCTAGGTTGCCATAAATGCCCAGTAATTCCGCAGCGGTCTTCACGCCAATCCCGGGTGCACCGGGCACATTATCCGTGCTGTCGCCAGCCAAGGATTGCAAGTCGATGACTTGCTCTGGGGCGACGCCGAATTTTTCCATGACGGCTTCGGGACCCATAGGCCGGTCCTTCATCGGATCATAGAGGAAGATTTTGTCGGTAATCAGCTGCATCAGATCCTTGTCAGACGACAGGATGCGGACCTTCGCACCCTTCTCCGCAGCCTGCCGCGCATAGGTGGCGATCAGGTCATCGGCCTCATAGCCAGCTAGCTCAATGGAGGGCAGGCCAAAGGCGCGGGTGGCTTCCCGGATCATCGGGAATTGCGGCACTAAGTCTTCCGGCGCTGGGGGGCGATTGGCTTTGTAAGCGGGGTAAATGTCATTGCGAAATGTCGGGCCGGACGCGTCAAAGATCACGGCCAAATGGGTGGGCTGATCGCCATCACGCTCATCGGCCAGCAGTTTGAAAATCATGTTGCAGAAGCCAGATACCGCGCCAATTGGTGCCCCGTCACTTTTGCGCGTCAATGGCGGCAGGCCATGGAACGCGCGGAAAATGTAACCAGAGCCGTCAACAAGGGTTACGCGGGAATCGGGGCCTACAGGATGTGTCATGGGCTGATCTTAGGCCAGCATGCTGCCACTTCCAATCCCAAAGTCGTGCGTCGACACACCTTAGTCTGAAGGCCAGACTCAAGGCCGCATATGCGTACTCACCGGTCCAGTTTGCAGGACGCGGCGGGCAAGGCCTACCCACTCGCACAAGAGCGGTCGCGTGTCGCGCGGGTCGATAATCTCTTCGGCATAAAAGCTCTCAGCCGTGCGGAAGGGACTGCGCAGCCCTTCCATCCAAGCTTTAATCTCTGCCAAGCGGGCGGCTGGGTCTGGATGGGCTTCCAACTCCCGCCGGAACGCTGCTTCTACCCCGCCATCCATCGGTAAGCTGCCCCAGTCACCTGACGGCCAGCAGAAGCGAGCCTTAGCGCGCGAGGGGTTGAACATGGCAGAACCCGCAAGCCCATAGGCCTTGCGCATGACCACCGCACAGAAAGGCACGCGTGCTTGATAAATCGCACTCATCGCCCGGATCCCCGCACGGGTGACGCCTGCTTGCTCATGCTTACGACCGACGGCAAAGCCTGGGCAATCGACGAAATGGACGATAGGCAAATGGAAGGTGTTCGCGAGGTCAACAAAGCGCTCGACCTTGTGGGCGGCATCCGCCGTCCAAGCCCCGTCAAGTACGTAAGGGTCGCCCGCCATAATGGCGACGGGCCAGCCATCGATGCGCGCAAGACCCGTAATGATTGAACGGCCCCAGGCTTTACCCATCTCAAAGAACGTGCCGGCATCGACGCAAGCTTCAACGATCTTCCGGCTCTTGTACGGCGTTACCCGGTCGCGCGGCACAATGGAGAGGAGGAATTCTTCCTTACGATCGGCGGGGTCTAGGCTTGGTGCACGCGCCGGCAAATCATCCACAGAGCCCGGCAGGTAAGAGAGGAAGCGCCGCGCATAGGCCATGGCTTCGGCTTCACTGTCGACTGCCTCATCGACGACGCCATTGCGCGCTTGGATTTCCCAACCACCAAGACCCTCTTTGTCGATGTCCTCGCCAATGGCCCGCGCCACAGGCGGGCCTGCGACAAAGACTTGGCTGAGGCCCTTGACCATCACTGAATAATGGCTGGCAGCCACCCGTCCGGCACCAAGTCCAGCACAAGGCCCTAATGCCAGCGACACGACCGGGATCTGGCCCATATTGGCGACCACAACTTCCCAGCCCGGTGTCTCCGGGATGTAGGTGCGCGGGTCCTTTTCCAGCATCTTCACACTGCCGCCACCGCCTGTGCCATCCACCATGCGGATCAAGGGCATGCGATACTCGCCGGCGAACTTCTCGGCCTGCACCATTTTTTGCCAGATGGCAGCATCGGCCGCTCCGCCGCGTACGGTGAAATCATCGGCAATCACGCCAACCGGACGACCGTCAATCCGTCCACGACCTGTCACCATATTGGACGGCAGAAAGCTCTTGAGGGAGCCATCTGAATTGTAATCTGCGACACCGGCAATCTTGCCAATTTCATGGAAGCTGCCGGGATCCAACAGGGCATCAACCCGGGCGCGGGCGGTGGATTTGCCTTGCGCTATTTGGCGGGCCACCCGTTCTTCCCCACCCATTTGTTCGGAGAGGGCCTCGCGGGCACGGAGTTGTTCGATCTCAGGTTTCCAGCTCATGGTCCGACTGTAACCAGACTTTTCAAGCGTGCAAACATCTAACCCATCAGGCCGTCAACAAATAATCCGCTAAGGCGCGCTTCTTGGCGGCATCTACGCCGAGGCGCTCCAAATAGCCATCAAGCCCGCCATCGCGTCGTGCCATCTCGGCCCAAGCTTCAACTAAGAAGTCCTGATGCACACCGACCATGGGCATCAGTGCGTCTGGGTCAATATGCTTATCAAATTGGCTGCCCATCATCATGGCATATTGGGCCAACAAATTGGGGTCGTGGGCAACGTGATTGGTCAATAGATAATCATGCTCAATCCGCTCCAAATCGACCCCCAGCGCATAGAGGATCAATCCGCATAAGATGCCCGTCCGATCTTTGCCTGCTGCGCAATGGATAACGACTGGGCCTTTTCCCTCAGCCAAGCGGTCGAAGGTTTCGGAAAAGAGCGTCAGATGCTGGGGCTCCCACGGGATGCGCCGATAGGACGACATCATGTGGTCGTGGGTGGCTTGCTGCGTCAGGTCGGTATCGCGGATGAATTGCAGATGTGGTGGCAGCGTCACCCCATCGCCATCGCCCAAGTTTGACGATAGAATCTCAACCTCTAGCCCGTCCAACTGGCTTGGTTGCATCTCGCGCTCTTGGCTACGGCGCAGGTCAACTACGACCTTAATCCCCGTCTCGCGGAATTTCGCCCGGCCTGCGTCCGTTACTTGCGCATAATTGGCAGAGCGGAAGAGCTTTCCTGCTTGCACAGTCTGGCCGGATTGGGTTGGATAGACGCCAAAGTCGCGGAAATTGCGAACGCCTTCGACAAAAATGAATGGGGGCGGCAGAGGTGAGGTCATCAGACGGACATGGACTACAGAACCGCGCGCTTCAAGACGTTTGACGGCCTAAATCTGGCTTGGACTGAAACTGGTTCGCCAAATGGTCGGCCAACACTGGTTCTGCATGGCTTTTTGGCGAGTGCCCAGCTGAATTGGATTGACCCCGGCCTCGCCAGCGCGATGGCCTCAACCGGGCGACGCATCATCTTGCCAGACTTGCGCGGTCATGGGCAATCCGACGCGCCTACGAGCCCAGCCGCTTATCCCAAAGATGCACTTCCTCAGGATCAAGAAGTCCTGTTGGCCCAACTTGGCATCACGGACTTTGATCTCGTCGGTTATTCCTTGGGTGCACGCACAGCCGTGCGGATGCTGGCGCGCGGCCATAGCCGTCCTACCAAAGTCTTTCTAGGTGGCATGGGTGAGGCAGGCATCACAACGGTCGGAACACGTAAGGATTATTTTGAGGACGGCATCAGAAATGGCCCTAACGCCAAAGATGCGCGGGCTGGCGCCTATATCCAAACGATCCTGAAACAACGCGGCATGAGCCCAGAGGCGGCCCTGGGGGTCCTCTCTACCCAAGTCTCCACCTCACGTGAGGTTTTGACCACGATCAAGACCCCTGTCCTCGTCGTCAATGGCGATCAGGACCGCGACAATGGCGACCCAATGGCCTTGGCTGCTGCACTCGGCAATGCCACCTGTCAGCTGGTGCCCGGCAATCATTTGAGCGCGGTGGCCGAACCCGCATTTCGGGACGCCTTGGTAGCGTTTTTGAGCTAACCTGCGCGCTGGCGCATGACCCATTCACTTGACTTGGAACGGCGCGAAGCTTCGCTTTGCTCGCGATAGCGCCGCCCGACAATTCTGATTGCGTGAACACACTCGAACACGGCCTTTGCGGAGGCATAAGCCCGCTTACCCATCCCCAACCGGTGTCGCCGTTGCAGCAACAACGCCCTCTCGTCGGAGATGGGACTAGGTTATGCGAGGCTTTATGGGAGGGGGATAAGTTTTGTTTTGTCCCTGCTGAAATAGCCCTACAAGTTAAACAGTCGCGGGTCGCCGCCTTGTGCGGCACGGTTGATGGTTTTGGTGCGCTCGGTGGCGAAGCGGTGCAGATAATGGGGTCCGCCCGCCTTTGGGCCGGTGCCCGATAGGCCTTCGCCGCCAAAGGGTTGAACGCCGACCACCGCGCCCGTCATCGTACGATTGACGTAATAATTGCCGGCAGGAACAGCCGCCTCAACCTCTTCAACAAAGCTATCGAGCCTTGTGTGGCAGCCCAGCGTGAGGCCATAGCCCTTGTGCGCCAAGGCCGCACCAACGCTTTCAATCGCTTCGGGGTGATAGCGGATCACATGCAGGATCGGGCCGAAGACCTCGGTCTCCATAACATCGAGGCTATCGATTTCGACTAGGCACGGGCCATAGAAATGCCCCTGCTCAGCCAGCGCGCCGGTATCGATCTTCTTCAAAATCTTGGCCTCTTGCGCCATGCGGGCTTCATGCGCCTCTAGAATCGCGCGGGCGTCAGCATCAATCACGGGGCCGATGTCGGTGGATAGGAGCGCAGGATCGCCCAACACCAGTTCATCCAAGGCACCCATCAGGCAGTCTAGAACCGCATCAGCCGTTTCATGCGGCAGGAACAATAAGCGCAGAGCCGAACAACGCTGACCCGCAGAGCCAAAGGCCGAGACGATGAGATCATCCACGACCTGTTCCTTCAAGGCCGTGGTGTCAACAAACATGGCATTGAGGCCCCCTGTCTCGGCGATCAAGGGCACAATCGGCCCGTCCTTGTGCGCCAAAGAGCGGGCGATGAGGCGCGCGACGCTGGTGGAGCCGGTGAAGGCGATGCCTGCGATCTTTGAATTGCTGACCAAATGCGCGCCTGTTCGGCCATCGCCCAAAACGAGGTGCAGCACATCCTTCGGGACACCGGCTTGATAGAGGATCTCGCAGGCGGCTTGGGCAATGAGTGGGGTCTGTTCAGCGGGCTTGGCAACGACTGAATTGCCTGCCGCCAAAGCGGCAGCGACCTGGCCTATGAAAATCGCCAACGGGAAGTTCCACGGGCTGATGCAGCCAAATACGCCGCGCCCATGCAGGGACAGCACATTGGTCTCGCCTGCCGGGCTAGGAAGCTCAAGTGGTGTTTGAAACTCTTGGGCGGCTTGGGCGGCATAATAGCGCAAGAAATCCACGGCTTCGCGGACTTCATCGATACAATCCTGCAAGGTCTTACCGGCCTCCGCCGAGCACAAAGCGATCAATCGAGCGCGGTCAGCCTCCATCAGATCGGCAGCGCGCAACAGGATCAAGCTGCGGGCGTAGCCGCCCAAACGGTCCCAAGCAGATTGGGCCGTATGCGCCATCTCACAGGCGGCATCAAGCGCTTCAAGGCTTGTTTCCTCGATATGGCCGACGATGACCTTGTGATTTTGCGGCGACGTAACGGCGACAGACCCTTGGCCTTCGCTCTTTTGAGCTTGGACTGTGATGGCTTGCTCTAACGCAAGGACGTCGGGGGCGAGTGTCAGATCAAGGCCTTTGGAGTTGGCCCGTGCATCGCCATAAAGCGCAGGCGGCGCGGGCACTTTTAGATGCCGCCGTGTCCCTGCTTCCAGGGCTGTCAACGGGTCCCCAGCGACGCGCTCCACCGGCACATCTTCATCCAAGAAGGCATGCACAAAGCTGGTATTGGCCCCATTCTCCAACAGGCGACGAACCAGATAGGGAAGCAAATCTTCATGTGCGCCGACGGGGGCATAGACGCGCACATTCATGTCGCCAAACAAATCGCGTGCGGTGGCATATAAGGTCTCGCCCATGCCATGAAGGCGCTGGAACTCATATGCCTCTTGGCCTGCTGCTTGGGCCAAACAGCGGACAGCGGCCAAAGTGTGGGCGTTATGGGTGGCAAACTGGCTGTAGATCGCATCTGGCGCGCGCAGCATCAGGTCGGCGCAGGCGAGGTAGGACACATCTGTCGCGGGCTTGGTGGTAAAGACCGGGAAGTCCGGGCGACCCGCCATTTGCGCCCGCTTGATCTCCGCATCCCAATAGGCACCCTTGACTAAGCGCATCATGATCCGCCGCCTTGACGAACGGGCAATGGCGATCACCGTCTCCACCGTTTTGGGCGCGCGCTTTTGATAGGCCTGAACGGCGAGACCAAGACCATTCCAGCCTGCTAGCTCTGGCGCATGGGCGAGACGATTGAGGATTTCTAGCGAAATGACCAAGCGATCTGCTTCTTCAGCATCGAGGCAGAAGCCGATGTCATAGCGCTTGGCGATCAGGGCGAGGTTGAGGACCACCGGATAGAGCGCCTCATGCACTTGGTGGCGCTGGCGGGCGTCATAGCGTGGGGAGAGCGCGCTGAGTTTGACGGAGATGCCTGAGGCTTTCTCAGGCCCGAGCCCGCCAGAGGTTTTGCCAACCGCCTCAATGGCTTCGGCATAGGCCTTGGCATAGCGGGCGGCATCTTCTTGCGTGCGTGCGCCTTCACCCAACATATCAAAGGAGAAATGACTGGCGTGCTGCTTGCGGATCGCGCCTTGGCCCCGTTTGATAGCCGCTTCAATCGTGCGGCCCAGCACAAATTGTTCGCCCATGATACGCATGGCTTGGCCGACGGCGGCGCGAATGACAGGCTCACCGGCTTTGCGCGTCAGACGGTGCATGAAAGCGCCTAAGTCTTTGCGCGCTTCTGCACCAACATCGACGACTTTGCCGGTCAACATCAGCCCCCAGACTGACGCATTGACCAAAGTGCTGTCGGACTTGCCTGCCCGCCCGCCCCAGTCACCGCTGGTGATTTTTTCTGCAATCAAACGATCAGCCGTCTCCTGATCGGGCACCCGCAACAAGGCCTCGGCCAGACACATCAGGGCGAGGCCTTCTGGTGTTGTTAGGCCGAATTCTTCCAAGAAAGTTTCCAACATGCCGACAGGTTTGGCCCGCTCGCGCGCTTTGCGCACGATGGCTTGAGCGTCCATCAGGGCTTGCGAGCGCACCGCGCCGCGCAAGGGGCTTTGGTCGATCAGCGTCTGCACCATGGCAACTTCATCGCCATATTTGGTGGCATCCATGGCTTCTATGTCTGTTTGGGTCAGCATGACGGTCTTTCTTCAGGCACAGGTGGTGCAGGCCTTATTGGCCTTTTGTGGCGGCACACTGTAAGGACACCACGGAAAAAACAAGGGCCTCTATATGCGCATCATGCTGGTAACAGACGCGTGGGAACCACAAGTCAATGGAGTCGTGCGGACGCTTTCGCGCACCGTGCAGGAATTACGAGAGATGGGCCATGATGTGATGATGGTCACGCCCGGTGATGGCTATAAAACCATTCCATTGCCGACTTACCCCGAAATCAAAATGGCTCTATTTGCCAAGGATGATATTGAAGAGCGGTTTGAGGATTTTGAACCCGAAGCGGTCCATATTGCGACCGAAGGTACCCTAGGTCTGACGGCGCGCCGCATCTGTATTCAGCATCGTTTTCCCTTTTCCACCTCCTATCACACGCAATATCCCGAATATGTCTCGGCGCGTTTCCCAATCCCGGTAAGCTGGGGTTATGCCTATGTGCGCTGGTTTCACCACATGGCAGGTCGGGTCATGGTAGCGACCCCTACGATGCATGATCTGTTGGTCTCGCGCGGATTTAAAAATCTCGCACTTTGGACTCGTGGCGTCGACACCGAACAATTCAATCCACGGCTGCGGGTTGCAGACCGTGGGCCGCTGGCCGGCATTGAAGGCCCGATCTTCCTGTATGTCGGACGGGTTTCGGTTGAGAAGAATGTGGAAGCCTTTTTGGCGTGCAATCTCAACGGCACCAAAGTGGTGGTCGGCGATGGCCCGGCGCGCGTTGACCTTGAGACCCGCTTTCCAGAAGCCAAATTCTTGGGCGCTAAATTCGGTGAAGAACTGGCTGCCTGCTATGCCAATGCGGATGTATTTGTATTCCCAAGCTATACGGATACATTTGGCCTCGTGATACTTGAAGCCATGGCCACGGGCACCCCGGTGGCAGCCTTTGTGGCACCGGGGCCAAACGATATCATTCCGGGCTCTAACGCTGGGGTGATTGGCGATGATCTAACTGCCAGCATCGAGGCCTGCTTGAGCTTAGACCGCGCCCAAGTGCGGAAGTATGCGGAGGGTTTCTCGTGGCGCGCTTGTGCCGAACAATTCCTCGAGAACCTTGACCCCTTGCCCGTGATGGAACGCTATAAGGTTTGGAACCGCGTCAAAAATGCCCTGCGTTTGCGGCGTAAGCGCAAGCCGCTCTAAAGGGGCAGCAGGTAAGGCGCTAATTGGGCTTCGAGTTCTTTAAAGGGCCGCTTTGGCCGACCTTGAAGGTCAATCGTCACGGCCTCTACCGCGGCCGTGGCAATCACCTCTTCGCCGCGGAAAATCGTCTGCTGGATGATTAGTCGCACGCCCTTGATCGCATCATAATGGGTTTGCACGACCAAGCAGTCATCAATGCGGGCAGCCTTTTTGAACTTGATGTCCATCCCCGTAATGGCAAAGGCCAGCGGCGGATCGCGCTCGAGCAATTGCTTGTGGTGGATCCCGGCTAGCCTGAGAAAGTCTGACCGGCCGCGCTCAAAATAGCGCAGATAATTGGCGTGATAGACGATGCCCGACATGTCGGTATCTTCGTAATAAATCCGTACGGGCAAAAAATGGGTGCGGCCTTCAAAGCGGCCTGCGCTCGGTTGATCGTGCACGCGTGTCCCTCCCCGTCCCCAACAAGTACAAAAGCCGCCGCTAGGAGACCCCAGCGGCGGCTTATGACTACTCAAGCCAAAAAGGCCTTAGCGCTTCAGAACCAAGCCTTCGCGCTGCGCACGCTTGCGCTGCAGCTTGCGCATACGGCGCACGGCTTCGGCATCTTCACGAGCACGCTTCTCAGAAGGTTTTTCAAAATGATTACGACGCTTCATTTCGCGGAAGGTGCCTTCGCGCTGCATCTTCTTTTTCAGTGCTTTCAACGCCTGATCGACGTTGTTATCGCGCACAAGGATCTGAACCAGGGGAGCCCCCTATAAATTGGACGAACGACCAGAAAACTGGCCAAGTGAAAGTAGAGGGGGGGGACATACAGAAATCAGTCCCGATTGTCCACCTCATGATGTCGAATCATGTCAGTTGCGAAAACAGCGATGGACCATAGGCCATCCATGACCTATCTTAAGCCTTATGACCGTTTCCGCCGACCTCACAAACCCAGCTTCCCGCCACGACCCGATCCAAGCTCTGCGCGACCGCTATCTCGATGCTGCCTTGGATGAAGCGGGCTTCTCGGGCTGGTTACCCAATGCGTTGGAGCGCGCGCGTGAGGCGGCTAATCTCAGCGAAGGCGAAGCTTTGCTGGCGGCCCCGCGCGGTGCGGTGGACCTGATAGACGCTTGGTTTGACCGGGCGGAGCGCGCGATGGAACGTGCGATTGAAGATTGTGCGCCGGGGACAAAAATTCGCGCGAAGGCGACCTTAGCCGTGCGCGTGCGGCTAGAAGCATTGTCCACCCACAAGGAAAGCCTGCGCCGCGCCGCCATCTATCTGGCTGTGCCCAATAATGCCCCAGATGCTGTGCGGATTGGCTGGCGCGCGGCAGACCGGGCGTGGGTCGCGATGGGCGATCCTTCGACCGACTTCAATTATTATACCAAGCGCACCATTCTTTCTGGCGTCCATCTAGCGACCCTGGCCTATTGGCTGCAGGATGAGAGCGATGATAGCGCTGCGACTTGGGCCTTCTTAGACAAGCAAATTGGTCGGGTGATGCAGTTTGAGAAGGTGAAAGCCCAAGTCAATCAATTGGTCGATAAGATACCCGACCCCTTGGGCATTTTGACCCGCCTACGCTATGGCGCTCAACCCAAGCCTTAGATCTTAATCACATGGCCCATTTTTCGGCCATCGCGCACCGCCCGCTTGCCGTACAGATGGACGAAGGTGTCAGCCTGGTCAGCCAGGTCCGCCCAAGCATCCACATCTTTGCCGATCAGATTGGTCATCACCACGCTTGGCGCGTGGCGTTTGGTTGAGGCCAGGGGCCAGTGGACAACAGCGCGAATATGCTGCTGGAACTGATCTGCCGCACAGCCGTCTTGCGTCCAATGGCCGGAATTATGGACCCGTGGGGCGATCTCATTGATCACCAATCTCTCGCCAACAACGAAAAACTCCACCGCCAGCACGCCAATATGGTCCAAGGCTTCAGCAATTTGGGCCGCCGCCGCAACGGCCTGATCGCCCAAGGCGTCAGAGACCTGTGCCGGAACCGTGGACGTGCGAAGTATGCCGCCTTGGTGGACATTTTCCGTCACATCATAGGCGGCAAAACTACCATCGACAGCCCGCGCGAGAATGACTGAAACTTCGCGGTCAAACGGCACAAAGCCTTCCAAAATAGCGGGCGTACCACCTAGGGCGGCCCACGCTTCTGCCGCATCACTTGGCTGGCTTAAGCGGAACTGACCTTTCCCATCATAGCCCAAGGTGCGGGTCTTTAGGATAGCAGGCAAGCCAATGGCCGCAACCGCACCGTCGAGATCCTCCAGCGTATTGCACACTGCAAATGGCGCAGTCTCAAGACCCAAGCCTTGGATGAATTGCTTTTCAACCAGACGGTCTTGCGTCAATTGTAGCGACTTTAGCCCGGGGCGGATAATGGCGCGCTTTTCCAGAAAGGCCAAGGACGGGGCCGGCACATTTTCAAACTCAAAAGTGACGACATCCACGCAGTCGGCAAAGGCGGCCAAGGCTTCTTGGTCGTCCCAAGCCGCAGTAATGCATCGGGCAGCGACGCGACCGGCAGGGCAATTGGCCTCAGGCTCATAAACCACGCAGTCAAAGCCCAATTCGGCGGCGGCAACAGCCAGCATTCGGCCTAATTGGCCGCCACCTAAAATGCCAATGGTCGAACCGGGAGCAAGGCGGTCAAGTGTGGCTGTCATTCGCGCGGATCATCCCCAACCGCTTCGGTCTGGGCTTCGCGCCACTCAGTTAAGCGCGCGGACAGAGCGTCATCGTTTAAAGCGAGGATAGAAGCCGCCAACAAAGCAGCATTGGCGGCACCAGCTGGACCGATCGCGAGCGTGCCGACTGGAATGCCCTTTGGCATCTGCACAATCGACAACAAGCTGTCTTGGCCAGACAAAGCAGCCGAGCGCACAGGCACACCGAGCACGGGCAAAGTTGTCATCGCGGCGACCATACCGGGCAAATGCGCAGCCCCGCCGGCACCGGCAATAATCACCTTTAGGCCACGACCCTTGGCTTCCTTCGCATAGAGGCTCATCTTGTCAGGGGTGCGGTGTGCAGAAACCACTTTGGCCTCATAAGGCACGTCTAAATGGTCAAGAATCTTGGCCGCCTCAATCATGGTTTCCCAATCCGAGCGGGAACCCATGATCAATCCAATTTGTGGGCTAATTTGCGGGCCAATTTGCGGATTTGAGGCCATCGATTGTGCTTTCCAACAATTGAGACGGGGGCACCCTGCAAAAGCGTGCACGCCCGTCACCACCCAAGAAAGCGGGGCTTCTAGTCGCAAAGGGGCCGGAAGGGAAGGCCTGATCGGAACTCCATGCGTATAAACACCTTATTAACCATTCGCGCGCACAGCCTAGATGCCCGATTTTCAGATTTTGTGCCCTTACAAGATGCGCCTATATCTGGTAATTGGACTGAAATTAGCGACCGTGTGAGGCGGTTAAGATAGGAGCTTTGGGCGGTGTCGTTTGCACAGCATCATTCTGATGGAAAGCCAAAAGCGACCTCGCCTTCCTTGCAGCCGAAGTCGGCGCTCGAACGGGCCACTCTGGCTGCTGCTGCTGCCAAGCGAAGCCCTGTGGCGGAACCTAGCCCTACCCCGCGTGCCGCAGCGGTTTCTCCAGCCACCAATCCCGAGGCACCTGCGGTTTTAGGCATTCCACCCCAAGAATTGACCCCGCATGTCCGTCGGGCGCTAAAGCATTTGGCCGATCAAGTAGCAAGTCTGAAATCAGATCGTGCGCGCTTGGTGGATCGGTTGCGACGTTCGGAAGAATTGGCGGACCGAGATACTCTGGTGCCGGTTTTCAATCGACGCGCTTTTGAACGTGAATTGAACCGCGTGATTAGCTTTGCCCAACGTTATGAGGTGCAAGCGAGCCTCATCTATTTCGATCTGGATGGCTTCAAGCAGATTAATGACCGCTTTGGCCACCCCGCTGGCGATGCGATCCTGCTGGCGGTAGGGGAAACGCTAGCGGCTAACATTCGCGAGAGTGACTTGGTAGGCCGCGTGGGCGGGGATGAGTTTGCCGTCATTCTGGCAAAGGCTGGCCCTGAAGATGCCCGCCGCAAAGGCGCGCAATTGGCCGAAGCAATTTCACGGACAGAAATCACCTATCAGGGTCATCGCCTGCAAGTCGGCGCCGCTTATGGCTCCTATACGTTTGATGCGGACGATACGGGTGAACGGGCTTTGTCGCGGGCCGATGAGGCCATGTATGCCAATAAGGTTGGCCGCAAAATCCAAAGCCTCTGATTACAAATCCTTGATGTAATGGATAAAGCCAGCATGGCGTGCGACGCGATCATAAAGACTACGACCGGGCGCATTGGTTTCATGCGTCAGCCAATAGACCCGGGCGGCATTTTGGGCGCGTGCTGCCTCCGCCACGGCTTCAATTAATGCCTCACCCACGCCGCGCTTGCGCGCAGCCGGGAAAGTGAACAAATCCTGCAGATAACAATAGGGCCCAATCGTCCAAGAGGATGGATGATACAAGAAGTGGACGAGGCCCAAGACTTCATCGCCATCAACGGCCACAAGGCCATGCAAGGGTCCATTTGGATCCATCAAGCGCTGCCAAGTGGCTTCAGTCACTTCTGGGGCAAATTGGCTGACCTTATAGAAAGTCAAATACCCGTGCCAAAGCTCATCCCAAACAGGTCGATCGGTGGCTTCCAAGGGCCGTACGCGAATGTCTCCCATGCCTCACCTCGTAAATGACGCGCCTATTTTTGAAATGTCTTTGGGGCGACTTGCACAACTTTGCTGCCACGGGCGACGACTTCATTCACGGCCATGCCGCGCTCAACCACATGGCTTCTGAACCGGAACAACCCATCGACACCGATGAAGCCATCTTGGGCCTCAATGGCGCGGGCCGAGGCACCCGATTTACTGCCTTCCCGCGTCATGCGGGCCAGCATGGCGGTCGCATCATAGCCCATGCCGGCCAGGCGGGTTGGTTTACGCTGATAGGCTTGGCTGAAGCGTTGCTCAAAGGCGCTGCGGGCTGCCACATCTGGCGTCACAAACCAAGCACCGATCATCCGGCTGTCGTTTAAAATGTCAGGATCGTTCCAGAGACCTGTTCCCAAATAACGAACCTGGCGAGAGCTTGCGCCCGACTGGCCTAGGGTTTGAACAATGGCGCGCAACATGGCACCCCGCTCGGGGATCAAAACAGCAGTCTGCCGGCTGGCATTACCGCCGGAGACCCTGCCCGCAACACGCTTTGCGACTTCTAAGGCGGAGGTCATTGATGTTGATCTCGGATCATAGCGCTCATCGCCCATGAACTCGAGGCCGGCTGAAGCGGCCGTTTCCCTAGCGGCCGCTGCTACCCGGTCACCATATCGGCCTTCCGGTGCCAAAACGACCAGCCTTTTGACGCCCTGCTCGGCCGCGTAGCGGACAATCTGACGAGCCTCATCCTCGGGCAAGAAGGTCAATACATAAATGTCCCGGCCTGCCTCGGACGTATCGGTCGAAAAGGAAAACATCGGCACATCATTGGCGCGCGCATAGGGGGCAATAGCCGTCACGCCGCTGGCAAATAAAGGGCCCAAAATGAAGTCTGCGCCAGAGCGCATGGCATCGACAGCCGCGTCACGTGCAGACTCTGGAGTATCACCAGAATCCTTTGGAATGAGGAGCATAGACGCATCTCCATGCTCAAATAACGCAAGTTCGGCCGCACTTTGCAGCGTCTGGGCTTCGTTGCGGATGGCCGGATTGTCGCTGCTGAACGGTGCCAAAAGGGCGACACGAACCAGTTTACGACCAGCCGTATGGGGAGGTGTCAACCGATTGGTTGCTTTAATCAGATAGGGGTTGACCGGCTCTTGCACCACCGGCTTAGGCGGTGGTGGCGGCGGCACGGCTGTTTGTGGGGTGGAAGCACACGATGCTAAGCCAAACAACATAGCTGCGCAGAGGCTTGCGCCTAGCGCGTCTTTAAGGCTTGGTATCTTTGTCGGAAAGTACAAACCTTCTGTCCTAGAAATGGATGACATGGCCAACGTTACTCCCAATAAGAGGCCTAAGTCTAAGCGCGAGGCAGGGCTGGTGCAATCGCATCAACTGGAAACGCCCGTAAAAATGCTGTTAGAATCGGGACTTTACTTGGTTGCCACGCCGATTGGTAATCTGGGCGACTTTACGCCCCGTGGGGCCAAAACCCTAACTGACTGCGATCTGATTTTGGCCGAAGATACCCGTGTAACCAAGCGCTTGATGGGGCTGCATGGTATCAGCGGCAAGGTCGCGCGATGCGACGAATCGGCAACGGAAAGTGGCCTCATGCAAGCACTGAGGATTCTTGAACACGGTGGGGCGGTTGCGTTTTGCTCCGACGCGGGCACTCCGGGCGTCAGTGACCCAGGCGAGCGCTTGGCGCGCGGCGTGATTGAAGCTGGGCATAAGGTTCTGGCAGTCCCCGGCGCGTCTGCCGCTTTAGCGGCCTTGATTGTTTCAGGCCTTCCTTCCGCCCGGTTTTTCTTCGCTGGGTTTGCCCCCTCCAAAGCTGGGGCTAGAGCGGACTTCTTCCATGAATTTGCCGCCATCCCCGCCACGTTGATCTTCTATGAAACCGGGCCGCGTCTCGCGGAGAGCCTTAGCGCCATGGCCAAGGTTTTTGGCGACCGACCCGCTTGTGTCGCGCGCGAACTGACCAAGCTCTATGAGGAGACCCGACGCGGCAGCCTTTCAGCCTTAGCGGCACATTATAGCGAGGCCGATCCACCGCGCGGCGAGATTGTCGTTGTGGTCGGCGGGAAAAGCCAGGACGCCGATACTGCCGAGGTGCCTGATTTAGATGGTGCCTTGGAAGAAGCCTTATCCCGCCTCAGCGTCAAGGATGCGGCCGCGGCCGTGGCGCTTCAGACTGGGATTGCTCGCCGTGATGTCTATAGCCGTGCTCTAGCTTTGGTTGCTGGGCAGAAGCGAGTGGCTTCATGAATTTGACCCAGCGCGCTCTTGCAGAAAGATCTGGGCGATGGGCCGAGAATTGGGCGGCCTTTGTGCTGCAGCTCAAGGGATATGCCATTCTGGGGCGGCGGGTACAGACGCCGGCAGGTGAGATTGATCTGATCGCGCGGCGCGGCAATGTGTTGGCTTTCATCGAAGTGAAAATGCGCCAACAGGCCGTTGATGCCGCTGAAGTGCTGCGGCCACGACAAATGTCGCGCATTGTGCGGGCGGCAACAGGCTGGACGTCCAGACGCGCGTGGACTCAACATTTCTCTTGGCGCTATGATCTAATGGTCGTCTCCAAATGGCGTTGGCCGAAACATGTTCGTGACGCTTGTCGACCAGACGTCGACCCCATGCTAAGTGGCCGGGGTCAGTCAGACAATGTGATTTCCTTTCGGGCGCGGCGAAAATGATCCCGAGGACACGACCAGACGCGGAAAGCGCGATTAAAGTATGCGCGAACATGCCAGTGGACCGCTTTGACTTAACGGCCTGCGCGTTGGCTTGCGCCATTCATGAAAACCCGGACCGCGATCTTTCCGAAGCCCTCAGCGTCCTTGATCAGCTGACAGCCTTGGCCCAACAACGAAAGCCGCAATCTGCATTGGCGCTCTCGCAATTGATTTTTGGCGAAATGGGATTTGCAGGCTCTACCAAAGACTTTGATGATCCCGGCAATGCGGACTTGATTAGCATTTTGAAGGCACGGGCAGGCTTGCCTGTCGGGCTGGGGATCATTTGGCGCCATGTCGCCCGCCTGTCACACGCTGCACTTCATGGGGTGGATTCACCGGGGCATTTCTTGCTGCGGCTTGAGGCCCCTGATGGGCCCATCTTTATTGACCCCCTTGCTGGCGGCGCGATTGTGGATGAGGTCGGCCTCTCAGAAATTGCCAATCGGGTTGGGATCAAGGCCTTGAGCGAGGCGATGCTCGCCCCGGTTTCGGATCGGGTGATGGCGGTTCGTCTGCAAACCAATCTCGCAGCCCGGGCGCGTGCTTCTGGGCAGATTGACGCTTGGTTGCGGGCGGCATTTCGCCGCGCTCTTCTGGCCCCCGACAATTATCAGGTCGCGCTTGACTATTCCCAAGCTGCAGAAGCCGCAGGACAAATTCATATTGCCCTTGAATGGGCGCAACGGGCAAGCCAACTTCAAGGCTACACCCAAGCTGATCGCGACAGAACCCAAACTCTCCGCCAAAAGCTCAATTAGCGAGTTCATCCCGTGTCTGATTTACCTGCCTCAAAACCCCTGCGTATTGCCATTCAGATGGACCCGATTGAGCACGTCAATATTGAGGGCGACAGCACTTTTGCGATGGCCGAAGAGGCGCAAATCCGGGGGTATGAGATCTTTGTCTATCAGGTTGAGACCTTGAGTTGGCAAGAAGGCAAAGTAAGCGCGCGGGCCAAGCCTGCTAAAGTCCAACGCGTCAAAGGCGACCATGTCTCGTTAGGCGAAGAAGTGGTGTTGGACCTAGCTGAGGACGTCGATGTCGTCCTGATGCGGCAGGACCCGCCGTTTGACATGAGCTATATCACGGCCGCTCACATGCTGGAGTTCCTGAAGGGCAAGACTTTGGTGGTGAATGACCCCTTCTGGGTGCGCTCAAGCCCTGAGAAGATCGTCCCATTGCTTTTCCCAGACTTGATGCCACCAACCTTGGTCTCACGCGATGTTACCACCATTAAGGCGTTTCAGGCCGAGCATCAGGACATTGTGGTCAAGCCTTTGTTCGGCAATGCCGGTGCGGCCGTGTTCCGGATTAAGCCAGAGGATGGCAATTTGGGTGCACTGTTAGACCTGTTCTTCACCACCAGCAGAGACCCGATCATGGTGCAAGCCTTTGTGCCCGGCGTTTTTGAAGGCGATAAGCGTATCATTCTGGTGGATGGTGAGCCTGTGGGCGCGATCAATCGCGTGCCGAAGGGCAATGACATTCGCTCCAACCTCGCGGTCGGTGGTACCGCTCATCCCGTCGATTTAAGTGAAGCCGATCTGGCGATCTGTCGTGCCATTGGCCCAACCCTGAAAGAGCGCGGTCTTTTATTCGTCGGCATCGACGTGATCGCTGGACGTTTGACCGAGATCAACGTCACCTCTCCAACCGGTGCCTTGGCGCTCAAGGCTTTCTCTGGGGTTAATGCCGTTTCGCTGATGTGGGATGCTATCGAGCGTAAATTGAACTAGGGATTACTTTATGGTAATTAAGTTGTACACAACCTTTCAAGGTTGAAAATCACAATCTAGCGCTTGAAATTTTCTTTTGTTCGTTTTTTGTTCGTTTTGTGTTCTAATTTCTAGTTGGAATGTGGATAGTTCGGAAGCGAAACGATGGTTGCTCGATTGGTAACATGGGCCTTTGATGGGGCCGAGGCACGCAGGGTAGATGTTCAAGTACAAATAACCGACGCCGGAGCGAACCCTTATTTCTCCATTGTCGGCTTGGCAGACAAGGCCGTTGCCGAAAGTCGGGAGCGCGTACGCTCTGCGTTTGCGGCCATTGGCTTATCCGTCCCTGCAAAACGCGTCTTGGTCAATTTAGCACCAGCGGACTTGCCCAAAGAAGGCTCTCACTATGATGCGCCCATCGCTGTGGCGCTTTTGACAGCCATGGGTGTCCTGCCGTCCGACGCGTTAGACGGCCTCGCCGTCCTTGGTGAGTTAGGGCTGGATGGTGATTGGCAGCCCATTGTTGGGGCGTTGCCTGCGGCCATGGCGTCTCATGGTGAGGATTTGACCTTAGTTTGCCCGGCCGCGTCCGCCTCGGAGGCCGCGTGGTCCGGCGGGCGGGTCATCGGGGTGTCCAGCTTGATGGGCTTTATCAATCATGTCCGTGGTGCGCGCCCACTTGAACTGGCCCAACCCGGCGCCCTCCTTGAAGCGCCGCCAGTGGCAGACTTGAAAGATGTGCGGGGACAAGAGCAAGCCAAGCGCGCCCTTGAGATCACAGCGGCTGGTGGGCATAATTTGTTGTTTGTTGGCCCACCAGGCGCTGGCAAATCCATGCTGGCACAACGTCTTCCGGGCCTATTGCCGCCCTTGAGTGCGCGGGAACTGCTCGAAGTGTCGATGGTCCACTCCGTAGCTGGGATGCTTGAACGCGGTTCATTGACGCGCACGCGGCCTTTCCGCGCGCCGCATCACTCTGCCAGTATGGCCGCTTTGACGGGTGGTGGTATTCGGGCGAAGCCGGGAGAAGTATCTTTAGCCCATCACGGCGTTTTGTTTCTGGATGAATTGCCAGAATTTTCCGCCCAAGCACTCGATGCGCTTCGCCAACCCTTAGAGACCGGCGAAGTGGTGGTGGCGCGCGCCAACCGGCATGTGACGTATCCGGCGCGCTTTCAGCTGATTGCCGCGATGAACCCATGCCGCTGTGGGGCGGCTGCCGGGCGGACATGCGGGAAAGCGCCGCGCTGTATGGTGTCGTATCAGTCGCGCATTTCTGGGCCATTCCTCGACCGCATAGACCTGCAAATTGACATTCCCGCCGTGACCGCTGCGGACCTCGCCCTTCCCGCCAGCGCAGAAGGTACACAAGAAGCCGCCGCCCGGGTAGCCTTGGCCCGTGCTGCTCAAGCGGAACGATATCAAAATGACGGGTTGGTGATTGCCACGAATGCCATTGCCAGCGGAGCCGTATTAGACCGCGTCGCGGCTCCCGACGGGCCTGGGCGAGACTTGTTGGGAAAGGCAGCAGATGCGCTACGTTTATCTGCGCGGGCCTATCATCGCACGCTGAAAGTCGCACGGACGATTGCAGACCTTGATGGGGCGGACGGGGTAAAGCGTATTCATATTGCCGAGGCTTTGGCTTATCGGCGGGTGGAGCCTAATCCGGCGCAAGCCATCTCGACACCCAGCTTCCAAAGGCCTTAACGCTTGCCCATTGGCACTTTATCCGCCGTTGTCGCCCCTTTGGAGAACAAAGGTGTTGGCGCTTCGGTCTTGGATTTTTCCGCCTTAGGTTTGCGGATTTCCTTATTACTTTTCTTTTGTCCCTTGGCCATCTGGTACTCACTTCGGTGAAAGATTTATGCGGGGACAGGGCGAAGGGCCCGAGGATGCGGCCAATGCTGAGGCACCGGCCGCACCCATTTGGGCTTATCACTTAGGCTTCAAGACGAAGCCTGGTTTTTAAGCGCGATCTTGCAGGTTTTCGGCAGACATTTTGCCGCTCTTGCGATCTGCCACGAGGTCATAGCTGACCTTTTGGCCGTCGCGCAGGTCGCTCATGCCCGAGCGTTCCACTGCACTGATGTGGACGAAGGCATCAGGGCCGCCGTCATCAGGAGCGATAAAGCCAAAGCCTTTTTGGCCGTTAAACCATTTTACTGTTCCGGTAGTCATTAGAGTAGTTCCGTTCATAGAGAGATGATGCCTGCATGTGCAGGCATTTTGGCGTCGACATTTCAGGAGGTATTTTTGAGAGCAGCGCCGAAGATCTCAGCGAACAGACAAGCATAGAACCGTCATTAGACGCGTGCCCTATGCGCCCTTCCCAGCCAATTAGCAAGCAGTTTCGAGTTGGAATGCATTTTAGCTAGCGCCGAAGCGAAAGCAGCAATCTATCCTCAATGTGAGCATAACCCCTTCCCCTATGCCGCTCTCTCCCCTAATCCTGACCCATGCGATACGCGCTACAAGCGCCGCGAGGGATAAAAGTCGGGCTCCTCGGTGGTTCTTTTGATCCTGCCCATTCTGGCCACGCCCATGTGGCCGAAACAGCCCGTGCCCGGCTGGGCCTGACTTGTGTCTGGTGGCTGGTCTCCCCGCAAAACCCGTTGAAGCCGAAATCCACGCCCCTCAAGAACCGTTTGGCCTCGGCACGCGCAGTGGCACGCGGACGGCACAACATTGTCACCGATATTGAAACGCAATTGAAAACCCAATTCACCATCGACACACTGAAAGGCCTCAAGAGGCGGTTTCCCGGTGTACATTTTGTCTGGCTGATGGGGGCGGATAATTTAAGCGGGTTTGAGCGATGGCGCGGCTGGCAGGATATTGCGCGCCTAATTCCGATTTGTGTGGTGTCCCGACCAGGGGCAGGACCACGGGCTCGACTAGGGCGATTAGCACAACGTTTTCCTCATGCCCGGTTGAATTTGACCGATGCCACAGCTTGCCCGCGCGCGGCACCACCCGCTTGGGTCTATATACCTGCGCGTTGGAATCCATTATCTTCAACCGCGCTGCGTGCTAGCGGTGCCGGTTTGTCATTGGCTTGAGTTGGTTTGAATTGAGTTGGTTTGAAGATTATTTCTTGAGGTGAGAATTTAAATGCTTGAAGATTTGGGGCGACAACACCAGCAAGATTTGTTGGATGGTGGACGGACTGTGCCTATCGCTTTGGGGTTGCATAATCCCGCCGCCCATATTGAGCGGGCCGAGCGTGAAGTGCTGGATCGGCTCCTGCCCCAGCTAGGTGAATTGATTGGCCCGGCGGCACGCCTGATCGACCTCGGCCCTTTTACGGGGTTGCGGACCGCACAAGTTCTGATGGCGCTGGAGCGCCCCAAAGCCATTGTATTGATGAATCGCGAGATCGATCCCCGGATCTTTGATACGCTCACCGCAATAGACTCAACGGCAGAGATCAGCTTGGCCCCAGCCAGTGCCAGCCCGTCATCGTGGGACTTACCCGCAATCGGTTCGGGAACCAGCTTAGCCTTGATTGCGGGTGGTGGATTTGGGTTTTTATCAAGAGCTGAGCGGCGGAACCTAATCGCCGGGGCCGTCCAAACGCTGAAGCCCGATGACTTCCTTCTGTTGACCATTGAGCTGGCCCAGGATGCCGCTGTGGCAGAGGCGGCTTATCAGGACTTTGGCTTGCATCTGGTGCGCACCTGTTTAACCCGCTTGGGCAAGAGCCACGGCCTTGAACCGCGCATCTTCCATGAAGCTGCAAGCCAACAAGTGCAATTTGGCGCAGTCGCACAGAAAGAAGCGAGCATACAGTGGCATGACGCCGGCTGTCTCTTTAGTCCGGGCGACTGGCTGGCGATGGGTGCGGCGCAACAATTCACAGCCGAGACCCTGAGCTTAGAATTCGCTGAGTTTGACGTGCACAAGACCTGGCACTCCAGCCATGGCCGGGCTGATGTGGTGCTCCTGAAGAAAAAATAGCATGGCTTTGTCGTTCTGGTTATGTTCTGTTAAGGTGCTTGGGTGCACGAAGGCGGCGATTCGCTTTACAGGACGAAAGACATGTCACTCCAGACGATCCTTCTTGGCATTGACCCCGGCCTTCAGCGCACCGGTTGGGGCGTGATTGCTTGCGAGGGCGCGCGTATTTCCTGGGTCGCTCATGGCGTTTTAGCACCGCCGACAAAACTAGCTTTGACGGAGCGTTTAGGCCTCCTTGCCATTGGCATTAAAGACGTGCTTGATTTCTACAATCCCACCGAAGCGGCGGTTGAAGAGGTTTTCATGGCGAAGAATGCGCAATCCGCCTTGCTTTTGGGTCACGCCCGCGGCGCGACCTTGTCGGTTCTTGCCCAACATCGCGTGGCGGTAACTGAATATGCCACCCGACACATCAAAAAGGCGCTGGTTGGCACAGGTGGCGCTGAGAAGGACCAAGTCGCCTTCATGGTTCGTCGCTTGCTACCTCAATCTGGCACCGTTTCTGCCGATGCCGCAGACGCGCTGGCGGCTGCCATTTGCCATGCAGCAGAACGGCGCAGCCCCACGCATTTGATGGCAGCTAAAGGATGATTGGATCGCTGAAAGGCCTGGTGGCAGCAACGGGTGAAGATCGCGCGCTGATCGAAGTTGGTGGCGTCGGCTATCTGGTTTTTGCGGGAACCCGGACATTGTCGCGCCTCGGACACGGGGCAGCCGTGCATCTATTCATTGAGACGCAACTGCGCGAAGATTCCCTCAAGCTCTTTGGGTTTTTGTCGGATTCTGAGCGGGCTTGGTTTGCCAAATTACAAGAGATCACCGGGGTTGGTGCCAAAGTGGCGCTGGCGATTTTAGACGTTCTCTCGCCCCATCAATTGATGGAAGCGGCAGCGCTAGAAGATAAGGTCAGCATTGCACGCGCCAATGGCGTCGGGCCAAAGCTGGCGGCACGCATTGCTACCGAACTAAAGGGGCGCCCACCACCAGCCAGCCTGATGGGCCAAACCGGTACCTTTGGCTTTAGCGAGGGCGGAAGTCCTGTCACCTCAGCGCCAGAATCCCCCCAAGCGCCCTTGGTTGAAGGCCCGGCCATTGCAGATCGATCGCAAGCTGTCTCTGCCCTCCTCAATCTTGGTATTGCCCAGCCTGAAGCTTTGCGCGCAGTGGCCCTTGCCAGCCGCAGCCTTGGCGATGAGGCGAGCGTTGGAGCGCTTGTGAAGGCGGCCTTGAAGGAGATTGGCCGATGAACCAAGAGGGCGATGGCATTGGCGGCGAGCGGCTGATTTCGTCGGAATTACGGGCCGGTGACACGATCGACCGCGCGCTGCGCCCCTCTGGCTTTGACGAATTTGTTGGCCAGACCGAGCTTAAAGCAAACCTTGAAATCTTCGTCCGTGCCGCCAAAGGCCGGGGCGATGCAATGGACCATTTGCTGCTATTTGGTCCACCTGGCCTTGGCAAAACGACTTTGGCGCAGATTACGGCGCGCGAACTGGGTGTAAATCTCAAAACGACTTCAGGGCCCGTCATTGCCAAAGCAGGCGATCTTGCCGCCCTTTTGACCAATCTTGAACCGCGCGATGTGCTGTTTATCGACGAAATCCACCGCCTGCCGGCTGCGGTAGAAGAAATTCTCTATCCGGCCATGGAAGATTACGCCCTTGATCTGGTTATCGGCGAAGGGCCCTCGGCGCGGTCGATCCGGATTGATCTTTCGCCCTTTACGTTGGTGGGTGCAACCACGCGGGCAGGCCTGTTATCGACCCCTCTGCGCGATCGGTTTGGCATTGTGTCACGCCTCGATTTTTATAGCGTAGCGGATTTAGAGCTGATCCTGCGGCGCGCCGCTAGCAAACTAGGTGCGCCCTTGACCCCAGATGGGGCAACAGAAATCGCGCGCCGAGCGCGAGGTACCCCCCGCATTGCGGTGCGTCTGCTGCGGCGGGTGCGCGACTTTGCCGACGCCTTGGGAAGCCCGCTTGATGCCCAGACCGCCGCGCATGGCCTTGCCCGCCTTGATATTGATCCAGATGGTCTGGATATGCTCGACCGGCGTTATTTGCGTGCTTTGGTTGAAACCTATGGCGGGGGGCCGGTTGGTGTGGAAACCCTTGCTGCTGCAATCTCAGAAGCCCGCGACGGCGTGGAAGATGTGATTGAACCTTATTTGATGCAGCAAGGCTTTATCATGCGCACCCCGCGTGGCCGCGTTGCTGCTGCACGTGCCTATCAATTGTTTGGCCTGCCTGAACCCAAAGCACCGCCCCAATCCGGCCTATTTGACGATTCAGCGCGCTAAATCACGCCTGCATTTTTGAGCGTCGCAATTTTGTCGGCATCATAGCCCAGCATGTCGGCGAGTACTTCATCTGTATGACTGCCAAGCTCTGGCCCGGTCCAACGCACATTGCCGGGCGTGCTCGATAGTTTCGGGAAGACGTTGGGCATGGGGAATGGCCCCAATTCCGGATGCTCCACCGTCACAATGGCTTCGCGCGCGGCAAAGTGGGGGTCAGCCATCATGTCTGGCGCGCGATAGATCCGCCCGCACGGCACACCATGGGCCTCACAGACCGCCTCTAAGTCGGTGCACGTCATCTGAAGGCTCCACGCGCTCACCAAAGCATCCAGTTCGGCTTGGTTCTCGCCGCGCGCGACATGGGTCAGAAAGCGCGGATCGTCGGCAAGCTCTGGTTGGCCCATGGCTTCTGCCAAGCGCCGCCAAACGGTATCCTGATTGGCGGCCAAGATCAGCATGCCATCACTGGCTGGATAAATGTTGGACGGTGCGATTTTCGGCAGGAAAGAACCTGTTCGCTCGCGAATATAGCCGCCAAAATGATAGTCAGGCACCAAACTTTCCATCATCGCAAAGCAGGCTTCATAAATGGCCGAATCCACGATCTGACCGCGCCCGGTATTGCGGCGATGTTCAAGGGCTGCCAAGGCGCCAATCGCGGCATAGGTTGCCGCTAAACTGTCGCCAATGGAGATACCAGCCCGAGACGGCATTCGATCAGGCTCCCCCATCACATAGCGAAGACCGCCCATCGCCTCGCCCACGCTGGCATAGCCTGCCTTGGGACTGTTTGGCCCTGTCTGGCCATAGCCGGAGACCCGGATCATGATCAGGCCGGGATTGATAGCCGACAGGACGTCATAGCCTAGGCCCCATTTCTCCAGCGTACCGGGACGGAAGTTCTCCAGAAGGAAATCCGCCTCTTTGATCAGATCTTTCAGGACTTCTTGGCCGTCCGCTTGGCGCAAATCCAGCGTGATGCACTTCTTATTGCGGGCGACGATCGGGAACCAGACGCCATGGCCGTCCTTCTTGACGGTACCCCAGTCGCGTAGGGGATCGCCTTGACCGGGTGGTTCGACTTTGATCACCTCAGCACCGAGATCACCAAGGATTTGTCCGCAGAAGGGGCCAGCCAACAGCACGCCCAGTTCGATGACACGCAGGCCTTTTAGAGGTCCAGTTGCTTCAGACATGGTAGCCCCTAAGCCAAAGCTGTTTGCGGCGGGAAATTGCCGGCTTTGGTGACCATAGCGGGCAAAGGTCGGCCCATAATTCCTGTCAACCACTGACCAGCTTCGATCATCGCGTCGAGGTCAATGCCTGTCGCAACGCCAGAGCGATGGAGCAGATATAAGAGGTCTTCGGTCGGAATATTACCGGTGGCCTTGGGTGCAAACGGACATCCACCCAAGCCCCCCAGACTGGAATCGAGCGTTACAGCGCCTGCCTCATAAGCCGCCCACGCATTAGCAAGGCCCGTATTGCGGGTGTTATGGAAGTGCGCACGAATAGGAATATTGCCAATCACGGCTTGGACGCGGGTCACCAAGGCCTTCACTTGGCTGGGGACCGCCACGCCAATCGTGTCGGCGAGTCCGATTTCGCGCGGGCCAGCTTTGGCCAAAGCCTCGGCCATCGCCACGACATGATCTGGGTCAATTTCGCCTTCAAACGGACAGCCAAAGGCCGCCGAAATCGTAACTTGGCCCGACCGCCCTGCTGCTTTGGCCATGCCGACAATGGCATTGGCGATACCGATGCTCTCAAAGCTGGTTTGACCTTGATTGCGCATCGCGAAACTATCGCTGGCAACAGCAACGGCCCCCAGTTCATGCACGCGGGTGGCAAGCGCCCGCTCTGCCCCGCGTTCGTTCAGGACAAGGCCGATATAGGTCACTTTATCGCTATCTGGCAGGGCCTCCATCACAGCTTCGGCATCAGCCATCTGGGGGACGCGGCGTGGATTGACGAAACTTGCGGTCTCAATCCGGCGAACGCCTGCGGCAATGGCTGCTTGGATCAGAGCGACTTTTTTCTCCGTGGGCAGAATGTCAGGCTCGTTTTGCAGCCCGTCGCGGGCACCAACTTCAATGATTTCAACGCTATTCATTCGCCTTACCCCGTGGTGCATCCGTAACTCTGCGCCTCCAAACTAAGCCTAAGCGCAGCTAAGGTCTATGGTTAGCTGCGCTGCTAGGGCAAATCATCCGCTTACATTAAAGGAAAGGTTACAAGGTCAAAGTGTTGCGAGAATGGCACCCGTTTCTCAAATCGGAAGCTTCCAACACAAACGCCGCTTGCATTTCACGACGAGAACGTGATTTTGACGTCAATCGAAGGATCCTTAGAGATCCATCATCACTGAGGGGATAATATGCGTCATCTATTACTCGGGTCAGCTGCGGCGGCCACACTTTTCTTTGCGATGGGCACCAGTGCTTTTGCCCAAGCAGCAACCGAAGCAAAATCCGATGATGGTGCTGAAGTCATCATCGTGACGGCACAAAAGCGCGTTCAGAACGTGCAAGAAGTGGCGGCGGCGGTTTCGGTTATCGGCGGGGAGCAAATCGCTCGCGCAGGTGGCTACAACATCGAAAGCGTGCAAACCCAAATCCCAACCCTGAACTTCCGTAAGGGCGGCACAAACCTGAACTCCTCGCTATTCTTGCGCGGCGTTGGCACCATCAACTTCTCCATCGCGGCAGAGCCCAGCGTTGCAGTGGTTTTGGACGGCGTTGTCTTGGCGCGTGCCGGTGAAGCCTTCGGCGATCTTTCTGACATTCAGCGCATCGAAGTCCTGCGCGGCCCACAGGGCACCCTGTTTGGTAAGAACTCGTCGGCCGGTGTGGTCAACATCATCTCGAACAGCCCAGGCCGCGTGCATAGCGGTGACGTCCAACTGACCGCAAACGACGGCAATGAGTTCAAGCTGCGCGCATCGGTCGACATGCCTTTCAGCGACACCGTCCGTTCGCGCGTCACCGTGTTTGGTGGCTCCTATGATGGCAACATCACAAACCTGACCACTGGCGACAAGATCAATGGCTATGAGCGTTATGGCGTTCGCGGCATCTTGGACATTGATGCGTCTGAAAGCCTGAAGCTGCGCTTGATTGGTGACTACCGCAAAGCAGACGACAATTGCTGCGGTGAAGTCATCGGCACAGCACCAACCGGTGCCAACGCAGCAGCGCTTTTGACGCTTTTGCCAGGCATTACTTTTGCTGGCGATGAGACCCGCGCTGTTCGCAACAACCTTGTTACCCGCACCGAAGAAGAATCTTGGGGTGTTTCGGCGCAGGCCGATTGGGATGCTGGCGACTTCACCATCACCTCCATCACGGCCTATCGTGGTTGGGACAACCGCGAAGTTCGCGAAGGTGACTGGTTGGACCGTCCAGCCGCTTATGTCGGCAATGGCTTTGCCCAGTTGCATGATGATGGCCCACAAACCTCGACCACCTTCAGCCAGGAATTGCGCCTGACATCACCTGCGGGCAAGCCGTTGGAATATGTGGTTGGTGCTTATTATGCAAATGCTGAGACCGAGCGTGACTTCCGTCGCGACGTGATCGTCTGCAGCGCTTCGACCTTGGCGATCGACACCACCGGTCAACGTCCTTGCTCGACAGCAACCGGCGTCTCGACCTTTGTGTCGGCCTTCTCCAGCGCCAACTTTGGCTCTGAATCGCGCAACGTCGCTTTGTTTGCCGACGGCAGCTATCAAGCAACCGAGCGCTTGTCCGTTGTCGGTGGTGTGCGTGTCACTCAAGACAAGCTCAGCTACTACCACAACCGCGTCCCTTCACCGATTGGTGGTCTGCCAGGCATTCGCAACGACACCAGCGGCTTCAAGGGCAACACGAAGGAAGATAATGTTTCGGGTAAATTGGGTCTGAAATATCAGGCAACCGACGACATCAACTTCTATGTGACCCAATCGCGCGGCTATAAGGGCCCTGCCTATAACGTCTTCTTCAACATGAACCCAACGGGCTTGAACGCGATTGAGCCAGAAACCGTGGATTCGACCGAAGGTGGCGTGAAGACGGCCTTTATGGACAACCGCATCATCTTGAACTTCGCAGTCTTCCGCGCGGTTTATGAGAATTTCCAAGCCAACAACTTCGACACCTTGAACGGTGTGGTCATCACCCGCTTGACCAATGCGGGTAATGTTTCCACCACGGGTCTTGAACTTGACTGGTTGATCCGCGCTGACAGCGGCCTGACCATCAATGGTGGTTTGGCCGTCACCGACGCGCAGATCGAAGAATTCCGCGATGCCAACTTGGTTCTGTCGTCCGCCCGCCGCGGTGAGCGCTTGGCCTTGTCGCCTCGCTTGAAGGCTTCGTTGGGTGCCAATTATGAGTGGGAGCCTGAAGCACTTCCAGGGATCATTCACTTGAATGGTCAGGTTTCCTATAGCAGCGACCAATTCTCGGATATCGGCGAGAACCCATTGCTGCGCATTCCTGAAACCACCATCGTCGATGCGTCGATCGGGATCAGCGACAAGCAAGATCGCTATCGCTTGACCTTGAACATCAAAAACCTGACCGATGAGAAATATGCTTCGTTGGTCACGCCAGGTGGCCCAGGTGGTGCATTGCGCTATCTGATCCCACGCGATGCAGACCGTTATGTCGGTTTGACCCTGCGCGCTAAGTTCGGGGGTTAATCTCATGACAGCGATTGCGGACAGGTTCTCGCGTCGCGGTCTCTTGGTAGCAGGGGCAGCTTCGGCTGCCCTTGCCGCCTGTGGCCAAGGCAGCGGATCCACAGGCAAGGGCGTTAATCTCGCTTTTCAAAAAAACGGGGTCATGTTGGTGGCCCAAACACGTGCCTCATTGGTTGAACCCCTGAAGACAGCCGGAATCACGCCGCTGAATTGGGTTGAGTTCCCTTCCGGACCACCCCTCTTAGAAGCCATGGCCGTCGGCTCTGTCGATTTGGGCCTGACTGGCGACACCCCACCCATTTTTGCCCAAGTGGCCAATGCACCCATTAAATATGTGGCCCAAGTCCGCCTTTCAGGCAAAGCTGGCGGCATCATCACCCCGAAAGGTTCGTCGCTTCAGTCCCTAAAGGACCTGAAGGGAAAGAAACTGTGCTTCACGCGCGGCTCGTCGGCCCACAATAGTGCCGTGATCGCCTTGCAGAGCGCGGGGCTGACGCTGGCTGATGTAGAAGCCATCAATCTAGGACCAGCAGACGCTGCAGCAGCCTTTGCCCAAGGCGGGATCGATGCTTGGGTAATCTGGGACCCTTATTACAGCCTTGCGATCCGCGATCAGGGCGCGCGCGTTTTATCCGGCCTCGACCAATTGGGCGGTGGCGCGAGCTTCTTATTGGCAAACGCGAAATTTGCCGAAGCGCGCCCTGAAGATTTGAAAGCCTTGCTGTCTGCCGTCGCTAAGGAAGGCGAGTGGTGTGCTGCCAATACCGATGCCGTTGCCGAAATTTCGGCCAAAGCATCGGGTCTTGAGCTGGCGCTTCTAAAAGACACGATGAAGCGAACGGACTTTAAGGTCGAGCCCTTGACCGACGATGTGCTGGCGGCACAACAAGCAACAGTTGACCGGTTTGCACAAATGGGGATCATACCCAAGAAGGTTATCATTAGCGATGCCGCTTGGCGCGGCTGGACAGGGTAGAAGATGGCAGCAACGGCCTCCGAAGGTCCTTTAAGTCGGGCACTTCCATGGTTGGTGCCTTTGGCACTGATCATTCTCTGGCAAGTTTCATCCAGCTTGGGCTGGCTGCCGCCTAATATCCTGCCTGCCCCTACAGCTGTGCTGCAAGCGGCTTGGCTCAAGCTGCAAGACGGCAGTTTGGTTGATAATCTAGGGGTCAGCTTTGCCCGCGCCATGAGTGGCCTGATCATCGGTGGTGCCATTGGCTTCAGCCTAGGTCTGCTGAATGGTCTCAGTAAGCGGGCCGAAATGCTGCTGGACCCGACGCTTCAGATGATCCGTAACATTCCGCATTTGGCCCTGATCCCACTGGTCATCATCTGGTTTGGCATTGGTGAAAGCGCACGACTGTTCTTGGTGGCACTGGGCGTGTTCTTCCCGATCTATCTCAATACCTTGCATGGCGTCCGCAATGTCGACCCGCAATTGATCGAGATGGGCCGCATTTACGGCATGAACAATCGCACCTTGTTTTTAAAAGTCATTTTGCCGGGCGCCTTGCCCTCCATCTTCGTTGGCCTTCGCTTTGCCCTAGGTGTCATGTGGCTGACCCTGATCGTGGCGGAAACCATCGCGGCAAACTCTGGTATTGGTCATATGGCCATGGCCGCGCGCGAGTTCATGCAGACAGATATCGTTGTCCTGTCGATCGTCATTTATGCAATTTTGGGCAAGCTTGCCGATAGCGCCACCCGCGCCTTGGAACGCAAATTCCTGGCGTGGAACCCAGCCTATGCGAAGGTCTAAACCATGAGCAGCCAACCAACCGGCGGGTCACGCGTTAGCTTGAAAGATGTGAAAAAGGCCTTTGGCGACAATGTCGTGTTACAAGGCATCGATCTTGAAATCCCTGCAGGTCAGTTTCTATCCATTGTGGGTAAATCTGGGTGCGGCAAGTCTACCCTCTTGCGCCTGATGATCGGCTTGGACTCCGTCACCGCTGGCGTCTTGGACGCCCCTGCCCTGAAAGAGCAAGCTGCCCGCATCGTGTTTCAAGAGCCACGCTTGCTGCCTTGGGCCAGCGTGAAGGATAATGTGGCCGTGGGCCTAGGTGAAGGCCAATCGGGCCAAGCTGCGGATCAACAAGCCGCCGCTATTCTAGACGAAGTGGGCCTTAAGGGGCGCGAAGGCTTGTGGCCATCCCAACTTTCGGGCGGCATGCGGCAACGTGTGGCGCTTGCCCGCGCACTGGTATCCCAGCCAACTTTGTTAGCCTTGGACGAGCCTTTGGGCGCACTCGACGCTTTAACCCGCATTGATATGCAGGCCCTGCTCGAAGGGGTGTGGCAAGACCTTGGCTTTACCGCCTTGATGGTCACCCATGATGTGGGTGAGGCTGTGGCCCTTGGCGACCGTGTGATCCTGATTGATCACGGCCAAGTGGTGTTGGACTTGGCCGTGGATCTGCCCCGCCCTCGCAAACGCGGCACGCCAGAATTTGCCGCCCTTGAAGGCCAGATCCTCGACAAGCTATTTGGCGATGATCCGCGCGCGCGGGAAGCGCATTAGCCCCCGGCGATTTCACTCATCTCAATCGCACGACCGGTCGCAGCAGAAAGTTCTGCTGCTGAACCCATACGCACGGCTTGTAAGCCGTCTTGGGCGGTCACTTGCACCGGCGCGCCGTTCAAGATCGCATCGATCCAAGCCCGCTGCTGATAGAAAGTGGCACCAAAGTGTGAGCCGGCTTCTAAAGCGACAGGGTCGACATGGATGGTTTCGCGCGTGACTTGCTTGGGCTGACGGAAGCCAACACGGGGGCTCAGTATCATGTCGCCGGGCGGGATCAACACGTCGAGACGCGCCTTGTCGCCGGTTGCCGAAATCTCTTCTTGATGCTCTGCGCCATCGGCAAACATGCACAGATCCAGCATGGCGCGCGTGCCATTGGCGAAATCGACGACGGTGAAACTGTTATCAAGAATGTCGGGCTTACGACCATCATAGCGCTCGTCCTGATGGTTCGCATCCATATTGCCCGAGCAATAGACGCGCGTTGGCTCTGACTGGATGATATGACGCATCAGATCGAAGAAGTGGCAGCATTTCTCAACCATTGTCCCGCCGGTATTGGCCGAGAAGCGGTTCCAATCATTCACCTTCTGCAGGAAGGGAAAACGGTGTTCGCGGATAGACACCATCACAAGGCGACCGACATCGCCGCGATGCACGCGGGTGACAAACTCTGTCGCGGGCGGCATGAAGCGATATTCCATCCCAACCCAGAAAACGCCCTTATAGGCGGCAGCTTGGTCGCGGATGCGGGCGGCGTCTTCTGCCGTCGTGCACAAAGGCTTTTCGCAGAGGACATGCACGCCGCTTTTGAACACGGGCTGGAGCACATCGTGGTGGGTAAAGTTGGGCGAAGCGATCACTACCGCATCAACGAGACCGGAAGCTAAGAGCTCATCCCCCGTCGCGAAGGTCGCAGCCGAGGCACCCTCGGGTCCCAGCATGCCTTTGCCCAATGCCAGCATCTTTTCGGTCGGGTCAGCCAAAGCAGTGATTTCAACTTCGGGCATCAGCTTCAAATTATTGATGTGCTCATAGCCCATCATGCCTGTGCCAATGACTCCCACCCGTAATTTGCCGCTCATGACCACTCCCCGAAGCTGCGGTGACTCGTTATAAGGCATCATAAGCATAATGGCGGGCGATACACGCCCTCTTGGCAGTATGAGGAATTAGCTATGGCCCGTAATCCCGTTGAAGTCAGTTGGTTTTCAGCCCTGTGCGATGATGATTATGAGTTTCTGGGCCAGTCAGAGCCGGCCCTGCAGTCCAGTTGGGAACATTGCCGTAATATCGCCCTGACCGCCGAGAAGAACGGCTTTGACAATATCCTGCTGCCCTCAGGCTATCAGCTTGGCATTGATAACACCGTCTTTGCCGCTGGCATTGCAGGTCTGACCAGCAAAATGCGCCTTTTGCTGGCCATTCGGGTCGGTGAAATGTGGCCGCCACAGGTCGTGCGTCAATTGGCCACGCTGGACCGGATGATGCAGGGTAGACTGGCTGTGAACTTCATTTCGTCCGAAATGCCCGGCGAAACCATGGGCTCTGCCCCCCGTTATGCCCGAACGTTAGAGGCCATGGAAATCCTGCGCGCGTGGATGAATGGCGAGACGGTTAAGCACGCCGGAGAATTCTTCCAGTTTGACTTGGCCCCTCCCCGCATCACCACACTTTCGGGTAAGTCGCCCTATTTTTACTTTGGCGGTCTTTCTGAAGACGCCCGTGAAGTGGCAGCAAAGGCGGCCGACGTATACCTCATGTGGCCTGACACGGTGGCCAATTCCAAAGCTGTATTGGACGATATGAATGCGCGGGCTGCCAAATATGGCCGAACCCTTAAGCACGGCTTCCGCGTCCACGTCGTGGTGCGTGAAACCGAGGCCGAAGCGCGCGAAGCCGCTAACCGTTTGCTCAGCAAGTTGGACGCGGCCACGGGTGACGCGATCCGGGCCAAGTCTTTGGATGCCACCTCTGTCGGTGTGCGCCGCCAAGCTGAGCTGCGTGAAGCAGCAAGTGGCAATGATGGTTATGTGGAAGACAATTTGTGGACCGGCATTGGCCGAGCCCGCTCTGGCTGCGGCGCTGCGATTGTCGGAGATCCAGACCAAGTGCTGGCCAAGATCAACGCCTATCGCGACGTCGGTTTCGATGCTTTCATCCTGTCCGGCTACCCCCATGCAAGCGAGTGCGATCTGTTTGGCCGCTATGTGCTGCCAAAGCTCGATCACGGTCTTCTGACGATTTAGCCCTTAAAGCGAAATGGTCGCGCTGAGCTGATCGGCCAGCGCGGCCGATCCTCCGACAAAGACTGTATGGACGCCGGGCTCCAGCTTCCATGTATGGGTCGCTGGGTCGCGGTAGCGCAGATCATCTGCATCCACGTCAAAGCGGATCACTTTGGTTTGGCCGGGCTCTAGGGCTACACGGGTGAATGCTTTCAAAACCTTGGCCGGGCGATCCACCACACAGCCCGGGAACCCGACATAGAGTTGGGCGATTTCTTCCCCGGCCCGGTCGCCGAGATTGGTGATGCTGACTTGGGCTTGGAAGCCCAGCTTTGTCCGGCGCAGACTCAAGGCGCGATAGCCAAAACAGCTGTAGGAAAGGCCGTGGCCAAAACCATAGCGCGGCTCAATTTGTTCGCGCTCAAACTTGGTATAGCCATGCCAATAATCGTAAGTGATGACATTGGCGTCCTTGTCAAAGAAGGGATAATGGGCTGGATCCTTGGCCACGGTGAAGGGCAGTTTACCGGAGGGGGCGACTTCACCCAATACAAGCTGAGCCAAGGCGGTGCCGCCCTCCATGCCGGAGTAGAAGCTTTGCAAAATGGCGCTCGCGTGGCCCTGCCAACCCTCTACCAACACGGCAGAGCCCGCCACCAAAACCACCAGAACGGGTCGGCCCGTCGCGCAGGCGGCTTCAATCAGGGCGATTTGATCGGCGGGTAGCGACAAATTGGTACGATCACCACCTCGGGCTTCTTCCGCGCTCGGCTCATTGGCTGCCGCTGGCTTGGGCGCGGGCAAAACATCGCTCGCCACACCGAGGGTCATATCTTCGGGAATAAATTCACCCTCTTGCCGCGCGGTATAGCCTGCCACCACAATGATGGCATCAGCGTCGGCGGCGTTGGCCACGGCGGCTACAACATCGGTTTCATCACCCGTTACGATCTCGGTCGCGTCACCCAAGGCGATCTGGAAGCCCTGCAGCGCGGTGACAACATAAGGCGGCCGAACCCGGCTGGAGCCAAAGTCACCGGTATTTTCTTTGTTCGCCAAATGACCCAAAACGGCGAGTTTCTTAAGCTTTGTCCGGTCCAGCGGTAGCATGGCGTCATTCTTCAAAAGCACCGCCGACTTCAACGCTGCCTCCAGCGCCAGCGCGATATGGGCAGGCTGGGCAACCATATCGAGGCTATAGGCGGGGAGTGGATCTTCGGCGCAGGCAAAGCGGTATTGCGTGGACAGAATGCGCCTGCAGGCTTGATCAATCACTTGTGGCTCAACTTGGCCGGCCTCGACGGCTGCCAGCAAGTGCTTGCCAAAAACCAAGGGCTCAGGGTTTTCAATGTCGAGGCCAGCGGATGCCGCATAGACATTGCGCAAACCCATCACCCAATCAGAATGCACAAAGCCTTCAAAGCCCCACTCGACGCGCAAAATGTCGGTCAAAAGCGCTTTGCTCTGCCCACAGTACGTACCGTTCATTTGATTATAGGCACTCATGACGGTCGCACAGCCCGCGTCCAAAATGGTTTTGAAATGCGGCAGATAGACTTCGTGCAAGGCACGTTCATCAATCTGTACATCCACTTTGAAGCGCGCATTCTCCATAGAGTTCAGCGCATAGTGCTTGACGGTGGCAATCACATTGTGGGTTTGAAGACCAATGGCCAAAGCGGCACCCATTTCGCCCAGATGGCACGGATCTTCGCCATAAGTTTCCTGCGCCCGGCCCCAAGCCGGATGCCGCAAGAGATTGACGCACACCGCCCCAGACAAGGTGCAGTCCTGGGCACGAATTTCAATCGACATGGCTTCGCCAATGCGCCGCTCTAGGTCGACATCAAAGGTCGCGCCACGCGCCATGGAACAGGGGAAGCAAGTGGAATTGCCGCGCGCAACCCCGCGTGGGCCATCGGTGAAATAGAGCGGCGGCACGTTGAGACGCTCAACCCCACTGCCTGCTGGATAGGGGTTTGCGCCCCAATGCCGTCCACTTTCGGCAAAGAGCTTAAAGAAGCCCTTGCCAGACATCATGCGCACCTTTTCCGCCAGAGTGGCTTCTGCCAGAATCTGATCCACCCGCTCTGCCACTTGATCCGGCGTGAGGCCCTTGGTTGGAGAGAGGTCGGTCATGAAATGCCTTTCAGGTCTATATCAGCTAGCTTTGGCCTGCAGGACGGCTACAAGATTTCCAGCCCAATGGTCAAGATCGGCTTTGGCTTGATCCAAAGTCCAGCCCTTCACCATAAGGATAGCGATCCGGATGTTACGCCCTGCTTGTTCTAAGGCAACAGCGGCTTGCTCTTCCTCGCAGCCTGTCAGCTCCACAATCATCGCTTTGGCGCGAACCAGAAGCTTGCGGTTGGAGATTTGCATCGCCACCATCCGCCCTTCGAACACATAGCCCAAGCGGATCATCATGGTGGTGGACAGGACATTGAGCGCGATCTTCTGCGCAGTCCCGGCTTTCATGCGGGTGGAGCCAGCGATCACCTCAGCCCCGGTTTCGATCAAAATGCCAATCTCGGCCGCTTGGCACAGGGGGGCTGGCAGCTTATTGGCCAACCCAATCGTTAAAGCACCAGCGGCGCGGGCAGCCTCAATCACGCCAATCGTATAAGGCGTCGACCCACTGGCAGCTAAGCCGATAACGACATCGCTCGCAGTCAGCTGCAGGTTTTGGGCGTCTTCCATCCCCTTGGCATGGTCGTCTTCGGCCCCTTCGACCGCCTGCATAAGCGCTGTTTGCCCGCCTGCCATCAAGAAGACCATCCGCTCTTTCGGCCAGCCATAGGTGGGGCCAAGCTCCACCCCGTCTTGCACGCCAATCCGGCCAGAGGTGCCGGCACCGGCATAAACCAGTCGACCATGCCGCCCCAAACGAGCTGCCGCTTCCTCGGCTGCGTGGGCGAGCTGGGCTGAGACTTTGGCAACCGCTTCTGCCGCGTGGGCTTGATTGGCGATCATTTCCGCCACCGCGTCACGAGTTGGCCAGTCAGCAATATGGAGATAGGCTTTGAGCGCTGCTTCGGTCATGACTTCAATTGGGCCTCTTAACTTAAAACCTGGCTGGCGTGTGACGTTTGGGCGCGCCCGCGAAACGGGTCAAAGCCTAAAAGAAGTCGACCACATTAGCCAATCACAGAATCTCGCAACACCAAAGCGTCTCAGGCCTTGCTGACATTGACTTGTACCCCCAAGTGAGGGCGAGATGGACGTAACCAACGGCTTGCAACCAAAGGACTAAATGCGTGATGACCGACTATGCCAAAACAGTGATCGACCTGATTGGTGGGACACCACTTGTCCGATTGCGCGCTGCGAGCGAGGCCACTGGCTGTGAAATTTTGGGCAAGGCAGAGTTTTTGAATCCCGGCCAATCTGTAAAAGATCGGGCTGCTTTGGGCATTATTCGCGATGCAGAAGCCAGAGGTGCCTTAAAGCCTGGCGGGCTGATCGTGGAAGGGACGGCGGGTAACACCGGGATTGGCCTGTCCATGGTCGCCAATGCGCTTGGTTATCGATGCATTATCGTCATGCCGCGCACGCAGTCCCAAGAGAAGAAGGATGCGGTGAAGCTGTTTGGCGCAGAATTGGTCGAAGTCGACGCCGTCGCCTTTTCCCACCCCGATCATTACACCAAAGTATCCCAGCGCTTGGCCGAAGAGCATGGTGGCCTCTGGGCCAATCAATTCGATAATCTGGCCAACCGCCGCGCGCATGAGGAAACCACCGGGCCCGAGATTTGGGAGCAGACAGCAGGCAAGATTGACGGTTTCATTTGTTCAGTAGGCTCTGGCGGCACATTGGGCGGGATTAGCCGAGCGCTGAAAGCACGAAATCCGAACATTGCGATTGGTATAGCCGACCCTGGTGGGGCCGCGCTTTATCATTGGTATAAGGATGGCGAGCTTAAGGCGACAGGAACCTCCATCACAGAGGGCATTGGCCAAGGCCGCGTCACCGCGAACTTAGAAGACGTGCTTGTAGATTATGCCTATCGCGTAGAAGATGAAGACTGGCTTCCCGTCTTGTTTGATCTGGTTAAAAATGAAGGCTTGGCGATTGGTGGCTCTGCAGCTCTCAATGTTGTTGGCGCGATGCGATTGGCGCAGGATTTGGGGCCGGGCAAGACCATCGTCACCATCCTATGCGATTATGCCAGCCGCTACCAAAGCAAGTTGTTCAATCGAGAGTTTTTGACCTCCAAAGGCCTTCCGGTGGCAGATTGGCTGTGAGTTTGCGCTTTAACTCCAGCTTTTCGGACTTGCCGACCACGATTTTTGAAGTGATGTCGGGCCTTGCCCGCACGCATAAGGCGATCAATCTGGGTCAAGGCTTTCCCGATAGCCAAGGTCCAGAGGCGCTGCGACGCTTGGCATGCGACGGGCTGATGACGGGCAGCAATCAATATCCGCCGATGTTGGGCATTCCTGCCCTTCGGGCCGCCGTCGCCGATCATTATGCCGTCCATCAAGGCCTTGTACTTAGCCCTGATCATGTGCTGGTCACCTCCGGCGCCACAGAAGCCTTGGCGGCGAGCTTTCTGGCGCTTTTGTCCCCCGGCGATGAAGTAATCGTGCTTGATCCCGCTTATGACGCCTATCGCCCTTTGATTGCACGGGCCGGCGGGATTGCCAAAACGATCACGCTGAGGCCCCCGCACTGGCACTTGGAGCTGGCAGAAATTGAAGCGGCAATCACCAATAAAACCCGTGCGATCGTCCTCAATAACCCGATGAACCCGACCGGGCGCAGCTTTAGCCGCGCCGAGCTCATGGGTTTAGCCAACATTTGCCAAGACCATGATCTTGTCGCCATTTGTGATGAGGTTTGGGAGCATGTGCGATTAACAGATCAAATCCATGTGTCGCTGTACGGTTTGCCGGGGATGGCGGAGCGTACCGTGAAGATCGGGTCTGCGGGTAAAATGTTTGGCGTCACAGGTTGGAAAGTCGGCTTTGTGTGTGCTGAGCCCGATATCGCCAAAGTCATAGGCAAAGCCCATCAGTTTCTGACCTTTACCACCCCACCGCATTTGCAAGCCGCTGTCGCCCAAGCACTGGGGTGGGACAAGGCTTGGTATGATGAAGAGGCACAAGGTTATCAGGCGGCTTATCACGTGTTGCGCAGCGGCCTCCAGGAGCAGGGCTTTCACGTCCTGAACAGTGAGGCGACCTACTTTATGTGCCTTGACCTGCAACAATCGGGGATTGATCGGCCCGCACTAGAATTCTGCCTTGAAGCCGTCGAAAGCTACGGCGTTGCCGCGATCCCCTTACAGAGCTTCTATGAAAAGCCTGAAGAAGCCCCACCTATCATCCGCCTGTGCTTTGCCAAACAAGAAGCCGTTTTGCGCGATGCCATTGGCCGTCTTGCCCAAGCGCGACGAGCTATGGTGACCTGATTGTCGATTTGGGGGGCGGGTCTGTGCAATAGTATCTCTAACGACTGGTTGCAGCTTGCATTTCTCGATAAGGTGGAAACAGATGCGTATAGGGCACTTCCATCAGGGCCAACCTTGGAGCGCTTTCTTTGATTGACTTCGTCACCCATCATTTTCACGACATCTGGCCATTCATTTTGGTCGGCTTCGTCGCACAATTGGTCGATGGGGCTTTGGGCATGGCGTTTGGCGTGATCACCAGCACCCTTTTGGTCAGTGTGATGGGTATGCCACCTGCGAAGGCGTCTTCAACCGTCCATATTGTCGAGTTTTTCACGACCGCCGCGTCTGCGGTCAGCCACACCATCCATCGTAATGTGAACTGGAAGCTATTTGCGACCTTGGTCATCCCCGGCATGATTGGCGGGATAACGGGTGCCTATCTTCTCTCCAACATCCATGCCGACACAGCCAGACCGTACGTCATGGCTTATCTCGCCTGTATCGGTGTCTATCTGCTCTGGCGTGGCTGGCGGATGACCAAAGGCCAACCCCATCGGACGGCCAAATATGTTGGGCCCTTAGGATTGGTCGGTGGATTTCTCGATGCCGTTGGTGGTGGGGGTTGGGGTCCTGTCGTGACCTCGAATCTGTTGGTTCAGGGCACAGAGCCCCGCATGACCATCGGCACCGTCAATACGGCTGAATTCTTCTTGACCACTGTGATCTCGGCAACCTTCATCATCACACTTGGGTGGGAAGCCTTTACGCTGGCCACCATTGGCTTGATCATCGGCGGTCTGATGGCTGCACCTTTTGGCGCAGTTCTCGCCAAGCGCGTACCTGCGAAGCAATTGCTTTATTTGGTTGGGACTGTCCTGACGCTGACCAGCCTGTTTTCCTTATCAAAGGCGCTTGGTCTGGTCTGACCTCTTGATCTTAAAGGGCAAGACGCATGATGCGCTCGTCATCCAAAGTATTGCCGACTTTAAAGTGATAGGCACCAACAATCTCAAAGCCATATTTTGAGTAGAGCCGCTTGGCACGCTCATTTTGGGACCATACACCCAGATAAAGCGCCGAGGCCTGTTTGGCACGTGCCCAATCGAGCGCCATGTCCATCAATCTCTGGGCCAGACCCGTCCCCTTTTGGGTTTCATCCAGATAGAGGCGGTAAAGCTCCAGCGCGTCAGACTTTGGGTTCTCAACCGGCAGGGTCAGAGGGCCACAATCGAGGAAGGCCACCAAGTCATCGCCGTGATAGACCATCGTCATGATCCGGGCAGGGTCTCGAATATCCTGTAAGGTCCGCTCCAGACTGAAACGATATTCTAGGAAGAAGCTCTTGTCTTCAGGTGGATAAAGATGGCCAAAGGTCTCAAGAAAGGTCTTGGCACCAAAGGCCGCCAATGCCGGTGCATCGCCATCTTCTGCCAACCGAATGACTAACGCCTCGCTCACGAATTTGCTCTCCCGGCCTTTTCGACAAGGCCTGATGTGCCCCGGCGGGCCTCCAGAACGGCAGCAATTTCGGCACCCGTAACGCCCCGAGCGAGTAGACCAACCGCCAAATGATACAAGAGATCTGCGGCTTCTTTGGCAATTTCGTCGGTCGTGCCGCCAGCAATCGCAAGCGCTGTCTCAACGCCTTCTTCGCCCAGCTTCTTGCCGCATAGGACAGGGCCGCCTTGCAGCAATTTTGCCGTATAACTTTGACTTGGATCAGCAGCAGCCTTGACCGCTACATCGGTCAAGAGCTGGTCTAATGCCTGCCCTAAGGTGTCGCTCATCGCAGGTTTCCTTGAATCGGTTGGCGTACTTTGGCCCCAGCGGCCGCTAGGGCTGCCCGCGCCTCTGCCAGTGTATGGGTTCTGAAGTGAAAAATCGATGCCGCCAGAACGGCATTGGCATGGCCTTGCGTGACGCCTGCCACCAGATCGTCCAGATTGCCTACCCCGCCAGAAGCAATCACCGGCACAGACACGCTATCGGCGATGGCACGCGTTAAAGCCAGATCATAGCCAGACTTGGTGCCATCCTTGTCCATGGAGGTGACCAACAGCTCTCCCGCGCCACGGTCGACCACGTCTTTGGCAAAGGCCAATGCGTCAATGCCGGTTGCATTGCGACCGCCATGGGTGAAAATCTCCCATTGTTCGGGGCCTGTTTGTTTGGCATCAATCGCGACCACGACGCACTGGGCCCCAAAGCGGCGCGCGGCGGCTGTTACCAAGCTGGGGTCTTTGACGGCCGAGGTATTGATCGCCACCTTATCAGCTCCAGCCAGCAACAGGGCGCGGAAATCGTCCGTCGTACGAACACCCCCGCCAACGGTTAAGGGGGTGAAACAAACTTCGGCTGTGCGCCGTACCACGTCCAGCAGCGTGCCTCGGCCCTCATGGCTGGCGGAGATGTCGAGGAAGCAAATCTCGTCGGCCCCCTCGCCGTCATAGAATTGCGCCTGCTCGACAGGGTCGCCAGCATCGCGCAACCCTTCAAACTGCACGCCCTTCACGACCCGGCCGTCCTTGACATCCAAGCAGGGAATGATGCGAACTTTCAGCGTCATGCTGCGGCCTTGAGGGCTTCGATGGGGTCAATCAGGCCATCATAGAGCGCACGGCCTAAAATGGCCCCGGCAACAGGTTTGCCCGCACGGGCTTTGAGGGCGACGATATCTTGCACGCCAGCCAAACCACCTGACGCGATCACATCCATGCCCACGGCGTCTGCAATCGCGCCGGTGAAATCAATATTGATGCCCGTCTTCGTGCCGTCGCGACCAACGTCGGTCACAATCAGGGCAGCCACGCCTGCATCTTCAAACTGACGGGCCAAATCCAAGGCGGCCAGATTGGTCGTTTCCACCCAGCCTTCCACCGCCACCATGCCGTCAATCGCATCAATTCCCACTGCAACTTGGCCCGGAAAAGCCTTTGCGGCCTCGCGCACAAATTGGGGTTGTTTCGCGGCAATTGTGCCCAGGATCACACGGGTGACGCCCATAGAAAGCGTCTTCTCAATCGCGTTGAGATCGCGAATACCACCGCCCACTTGCATTGGCAGACTGGTCCGGGCGCGAATGGCGGCAATTGCCTCAAGATTGGCTCCGGCCCCCTTGAGGGCACCGTCAAGGTCAACGATATGGAGATAGCCAAAACCCATCGCTTCAAAGCTAGCCGCGCGCGCGGATGGGTCGGTATCAAACACAGTCATTTGGGCGAAATCGCCCTTGTACAGGCGAACGGCCTGCCCATCCTTCAAATCAATTGCGGGGTATAAGATCATTGCTTTAGCCATTCTTCCAACAGCGCCAGACCCGCCCTTTGGCTTTTTTCCGGGTGGAATTGCACGCCCATGATATTGTCCTTCGCGACAGCGGCGGCAAATCGATCGGCACCATAGGTGCACCAAGCCGCGACATCGGGATTGTGCGCAGCACGGAATGCAAAGGAGTGGACGAAATAGACATCCTGCGCCCCACCCCAAGCGGCGTCAAAAACCGCATTTTTAGTCGGTTCTGCCGTATTCCAGCCCATATGCGGCACTTTCAGCTCTGAGGAGCCCGGCCGTATGACCGAGGTTTTTCCGCCGATCCAACCAAGGCCGGGGGTAGAGCCGAACTCAATCCCTACATCAGCCAAGAGTTGCATGCCTACACAGATCCCTAGGAAGGCAGCACCCTCACCGCGCACGCGGGTCTCTAGAGCCTCGCGCAAACCATCGACAGCGGCGAGATTAGCGGCGCAATCAGCAAATGCCCCCACGCCCGGCAACACAATTTGATCGGCCTTTGCAATACGATCCGGGTCGGCCGTCACACAGACATCGCGCGCACCGGCTGCAACCAACGCTTTCTCTGCGGAGCGAAGATTGCCAGAGCCATAATCGATTAAGGTAAGCATTTCCGTGCCTTAAAGGACGCCCTTTGTTGAGGCGACAGCCCCATTCAAACGAGGGTCAATTTCAATCGCGACCCTTAAGGCGCGCGCGAGGGCTTTGTAACAGCTCTCGATGATATGGTGCGTATTCTCGCCATATAGGTTTTCGACATGCAGACACAGGCCACCATTGCCTGCAAATGCGTGGAACCATTCCTTGAACAACTCTGTGTCCATCTCGCCGACCTTCGGACGCTCAAAATTGACCTTCCAAACCAGATAGGGCCGGTTCGCCAAATCAATCGACGCGCGCGACAAAGTCTCGTCCATCGGGATATAGGCATGGCCAAACCGCCGGATGCCAGAAAAATCGCCCAAAGCGGATTTAAGCGCCTGACCCATCACAATGCCGGTATCTTCGACCGTGTGATGCATATCAATATGCAAGTCGCCCTTCGTAGAAACCGTCAGGTCAATCAGCGCATGCTTAGCAAAGCTTTCGAGCATATGATCAAAAAAGCCAATGCCAGTAGAAACTTTCGCTGTGCCTGTCCCATCCAAATTCATGGTGACAGAGATCTGCGTTTCTTTGGTATTGCGCTGAATGGTGGCCGTCCGCACGATGAAATCTTTCCGCTATTGGTCTGGGTGAGCGCACCAATGTTTGGGGCGAGCGGCCCCTCTTAGCGCGTTGGGAAGGCAAAGGAAACACGTGATCGCGCTGGTTTCAGTCTGCATCTGCGACGCCCAGATTAAGGCGGTGTCAACCTAATGTGTGCAAAAAGCAAGAATTGGTCTGAGAACTCGTTGGCGCTGTCGCCGCATCCAGAACCCATAGGCGTCGTGTTTAGTGAAAGATTGGCTCGAAAACATTCTAAAGACACTGGCCGGGAAGCTAACTTTGGCTTTCCTCGGCCTGATTAGTGTCGTGATGTTAGGCTTAATCGTGATCTTGGGCTTTACCCTCGGCGGACGTGCATTGACATGGGCCGTTGGCGGCGCAACGCTGTCGGTGGTTCTAGCCACGGCAGCCTTCTTTGCATTTGTGAGCCGCATCACAAATCCACTGCGCGATTTAACAGAATTTGCCCAACAGACCAATTTGAAGCGTTTAGGCGTCCGTCTCGACATTCGTTCTGGCGATGAGCTCGAAATTCTTGCCCGTGCCATGAACCGAATGATGCAGCGCTTGGACGCGTCTATGAAGCGGATCCAGCAACTTGCTTTTGTAGACACCATCACCGAGCTGCCTAACCGCGACCGTTTTCGGCAGGAAACCGATGAAGCCGCAAAATCCAATGCTGCTAACAATTTAGTCGGCGCCGTTATCTCGATCGATGTCGACAAATTTATCCGAGTGCAAGAGACCTTGGGCCAGATTGCTGGCGAAGAATTGTTAGGGCTGGTTGCAGAGCGCCTATCGGCCGCGGTCCGGGCGTCGGATCGGATCGTGCGATTGCAAACCTGCATCGCTCGGCCGGCACTTTTGGCACGGACCGGGACTTCTGAATTTGCCGTTCTGATTCCAGACATTGATGATCCAACCCAAGCGGGTCGTTTTGCACAATTGGTCGCAGCAGGTTTGCGCCAGCACTTTGAGCTGGGTGGTCACCACATCGTGTTGGGGGCTTGCGCAGGTATCGCGATTTTCCCGCAAGATGGCGAGACGGGCGAAGAAGTCCTGCGTTCAGCTGACCTTGCTCTCAGCCACGCGCGCAATGGTGGCCGCAACCGCAGCGTCTTCTTTACGCGGAAGATGAACCAGCGCGCGCTGGAGAAACTGGTGCTCGAGAATGAGATTCGCGCCGGGATCGATCAAGGTCAGTTCATGGCCTATTTCCAGCCAAAAGTGGATTTGGGCACGGGCCGCATTCACGGCTGCGAAGCCTTAGTGCGCTGGAACCACCCAACCCAAGGCATGGTGTCGCCGACCAAATTCATTACTGCCGCAGAAGAAACTGGCCTAATTGCGCCTTTAGGCGATTACATCATGCGCGACGCCGCCAAAAAGGCTGCAGCTTGGCTGCGCCGGGGCATCGCGCTGCGCGTGGCGGTCAATGTGTCGGCGATGCAGTTCAACGACGATAATTTTACTACCAAGGTGCAAAATATTCTGGCCGAAACCGGCCTGCCGGCTTCTTTGTTCGAGTTGGAAATTACTGAATCCATCGCGATGAGCAATCCAGATCGGGTGATCCGCCTGCTGGAACCGTTGCGGAACAAGGGCGTTCGGATCGCCATTGATGATTTCGGAACCGGTCACTCAAACCTAGCAGCGCTTACCCGCATGCCGTTTGACGTCTTTAAGATCGACCAAAGCTTTATCAGCGCCTTGGGCAAAGACCGCAATGCGCCGACGATGATTGAAACCATTATCGCGATGGCAGGCGGACTGAATTATGAGACCGTTGCTGAAGGCGTGGAAACCCAAGAACAAGCAGCTTTCTTGAAGAAGCGTGGCGCGACTTTCGGGCAAGGCTACCTGTTTGGCTCGCCCATGTCGGCAGATCAGTTTGAAGCCCATGCCCGCAATTGGGCGGCCCGCGCAGACGGCCTTGCCCCTGCACCGCAGATCGAGGGACTGCGCCGTACCAGCTAAGCTAGAGCGGTGCGCCTTGAAGTCAGCCCGCACAAACGCCATTAAACACTCATGAGCGATTTTGAACGTCCCGCCGCCGACTGGCGCGGCACAACCATTTTGGCAGTACGTAAAGGCGGCAAAGTTGTCGTCGTTGGCGACGGCCAAGTCTCGGTTGGCAATACCGTCATGAAACATGGCGCGCGCAAGGTTCGCACCTTGGCAGGTGGTACCGTGCTGACAGGCTTTGCTGGTGCAACCGCAGACGCCTTCACCTTGTTTGAACGGCTGGAAGGGAAGCTAGAGCGGTTTCCCAATCAATTGCTGCGCGCTTGTGTTGAATTGGCCAAGGACTGGCGGACCGATCGATATTTGCGCCGCTTAGAGGCCATGCTGATTTGTGCCGATAAAGAGGGCACTTATGTACTGACCGGCACGGGCGATGTGCTGGAACCAGACCATGCGGTTGCTGCCATTGGCTCTGGTGGCGGTTACGCGCTGGCCGCGGCCCGGGCGCTTTATGATCAAGACCTTGATGCGGAAACCATCGCGCGCAAAGCCATGGCGATTGCTGCTGATATTTGTGTGTATACCAATGGCAATCTGACCATTGAACAATTGGCGAGCGTAGAATGACCGACCTTTCCCCCCGCGAAATTGTTTCCGAGCTTGACCGCCACGTCATTGGCCAATCCGACGCCAAGAGGGCCGTTGCCATCGCGCTGCGCAACCGCTGGCGCCGCAAGCGCTTGCCTGAAAAGCTGCGCGAAGAAACAACGCCAAAGAACATTCTGATGATTGGGCCAACGGGCGTCGGCAAAACCGAGATTGCACGTCGCCTCGCCAAACTGGCGGGTGCCCCGTTTGTGAAGGTAGAAGCCACCAAATTCACGGAAGTCGGCTATGTTGGCCGTGATGTTGATCAGATCATCCGGGATCTTGTTGAGGCCGCCATCCATTTGGTGCGCGACCGCCGCCGCAAAGATGTGCGCGCCAAAGCCGAAGCCATGGCTGAAGACCGCGTTTTGGATGCGCTCGTCGGGACCGAGGCTAGCCAAGGGACACGTGAGGCCTTCCGCAAAAAGCTGCGCGGCGGCCTTTTAGCGGACAAGGAAATTGAGCTGGACTTCGACGTGAGTTCTCCCGCTGCCTCGATGATGGAATTTCCAGGAGCACCGGGCGGCATGATCGACTTAGGCTCGATGCTACAAAGCCTATCGGGCACGAAGAAGCGTACGCGCAAGACCACGGTCGCTGAAGCCTATGAGCCCCTCGTTATGGAGGAAAGCGATAAGCTATTGGATAAGGATTCCATCACGCAAGAGGCCTTGCTTTTGGCCGAGACTGAAGGCGTTGTCTTTATCGATGAGGTCGACAAAATCTGCGCCCGTGCCGAACGCCAAGGGGCCGATGTCAGCCGCGAAGGTGTGCAGCGCGATCTGCTGCCCTTGATCGAAGGCACCACCGTTTCAACTAAGCATGGCGCGCTAAAGACAGACTTCATCCTGTTTATTGCCTCGGGCGCTTTCCATGTGGCCAAGCCATCCGACTTGTTGCCAGAGCTACAAGGCCGCTTGCCAATCCGGGTGGAGCTTCAGGCCCTGACCCGCGATGATTTCCGCCGCATCTTAACCGAGCCCGAAGCCAGCCTTGTGAAGCAATATGTCGGCCTGATGGGCACCGAAGGCGTGGCATTGAACTTCACCGAGGAAGCCGTCGATGCCATTGCCGATGTAGCCGTTGCAGTAAACACCAGCGTGGAGAATATCGGTGCCCGCCGCTTGCACACCGTCCTTGAGCGCGTGCTGGATGACATCAGCTTCAACGCCACCGACCGTGGTGGCGAGACCATCGAGATCACCGGTGCCTATGTCCGCGAGAAGGTCGAAGGCTTGTCGAAGAACACCGATCTCAGCCGGTTTGTGTTGTAGGGGGATCTAACCCCCTACCGCGCGAACTTCTGGAACTTGATGCGGCTTGGGATGATTTCGGTCAGGCCCAGACGACGCTTTTTGTCTTCTTCATAGGCTTGGAAGTTGCCTTCAAACCATTCCACGTGGCTTTCGCCTTCATAGGAAAGAATATGGGTGGCCAAACGGTCTAGGAACCAGCGGTCGTGGCTGATTACGACAGCGCAGCCCGGCCAGACTTCCAGTGCGTTTTCAAGGGCAGACAGGGTTTCAACGTCAAGGTCGTTGGTTGGTTCGTCCAGTAGAAGGACGTTGGCACCAGAGCGCAGGGTCTTGGCGAGGTGAACGCGATTGCGTTCCCCGCCCGACAACAGGCCGACTTTCTTTTGCTGATCGGCACCTTTGAAGTTAAACGTGCCGACATAAGCGCGCGAAGGCACTTCGCGACCGCCGACATCAATGATGTCGAGCCCGCCGGAGATTTCTTCCCATACGTTCTTGCTATCATCCAAAGCATCGCGGCTTTGATCAACAAAGCCCAGCTTAACGCTCTCCCCAACGGTGATGGAGCCGCTATCTGGCACTTCTTGGCCGGTGATCATTTTGAATAGGGTTGATTTACCCGCGCCGTTCGGCCCGATCACACCCACAATGCCGTTTTGCGGCAGCTTGAAGGTCAGATCATTGATCAACATGCGGTCGCCATAGCCCTTGGATAGGCCATCAAAGCGAATAACATTGGTACCCAGACGCGGTCCGGGTGGGATTTGGATGGTGGCAAAGCTCTGCTTTTCGCGCTCGGCCGCATCTGCCATTTCTTCATAGCGGGCCAGACGCGCCTTCGACTTGGCTTGACGGGCCTTCGGGCTTTGCCGCACCCAGTCCAATTCCTTTGCCATCATTTTGGACTTGGCATCACTCTCGCGTTCTTCTTGCGCGATCCGCTTGGCCTTTTGCTCCAGCCAGCTGGAATAATTGCCCTCGTACGGAATGCCTTTGCCGCGGTCGAGTTCCAGCGTCCACTTTGTCACTTGGTCGAGGAAGTAGCGGTCGTGGGTGACGAGGATGACGCAGCCCGGAAATTCTTCCAAATGGTGCTGAAGCCAAGCGACGGACTCTGCGTCCAAGTGGTTGGTCGGTTCGTCCAACATCATCATGTCAGGCTTAGACAACAAGAGGCGGCACAGCGCGACGCGGCGCTTTTCCCCACCTGAAAGTTTGGAAATGTCGGCGTCATTGTCAGGGCAGCGCAGCGCGCCCATAGCCATTTCGATCTTGGCATCAATGTCCCATGCGTCGGCAGCGTCGATCTGCTCCTGCAAGGAGGTCATCTCTTCCATCAGTTCGTCGCTATAGTCTTCGGCCATCTTCATGGAGATTTCGCCGAACCGATCAAACAAGATCTTCTCCGGGCAGTCTGCAATGACGTTCTCCCAGACCGATTTGGTGGCGTCCAAGTCTGGTTCCTGCGCCAAATAGCCCATTTTGGTGCCTTGGGCAGGGCGAGCCTCACCGGTAAAGTCCTTATCGAGGCCAGCCATGATCTTCAAAAGGCTGGACTTACCCGAACCGTTCACACCAACCACACCAATCTTCGCATCTGGGTAAAAAGACAACCAGATGTTTTCGAATACTTTCTTGCCGCCTGGATAGGCTTTGGTCAGGCCTTGCATTTGGAAGATATGCTGATGTGCCACGCGTGTGTCTTTCTGTCAGTCAAACTAGGGGTTGGCCGGGCTTTTAGCTGACCCGAAGGCGAAGGGGAAGGGTGTGCCATGTTGGGGACTTGTGCTGCTGCAGGGGGATGGCTATCGAAAGGCACGCACGCACTAACCCAAGCCATAGGGTGGGGTCGATGAAGGTTTTGTTCGACACCAATATATTGATCGACCACTTGCAAGGGCATCGGGCGGCAAGCGAAGCCATTTCGAGCCATCCAGGGGCCGCCATCTCTGTCATCACGTGGGTGGAGGTCATGTCAGGCGTGCCTTCTAGCCAAGAAGATGCCATGCGTCTCTGGTTAGACCGCTTTCATCTGATCCATGTCGACGCTGACATTGGTGTCTATGCAGCAATCTTGCGGCAAGAAAGACGGCTTGACTTGGCAGACGCCCTGATTGTCGCCACCGCCCAAGCCAGCGGGAGAACACTGGTCACACGCGACCGTGCGCTTTGCCATGAACTGGACGATCCCCCGGTCATAGTCCCCTATGACCTGCCCGCCGAGGAGGCCCCGTTTTGAAGATGGCCAAGTTCTGAACACGCTGCGGCCATTTTAACGCCAAACTAACCATGTTTGGCTTTAACCAGCCAAGGGGGCGATTTTGGAGCCACATGATGAATAATCGGAAACTTGCTATTCTCTGCGCGGCAGCCCTCGCTTTGGGAACACCTGCCCTTGCGCAAACCTCAGGGCCGACCACCGATGACATGATGACGTCCTCGAATACGGCACCTATTGCCAAAAAGGCCAATCCTGACGGCTTCACCCAGCAGGAGATTATCGATGCGGCCGGAAACTTCTTTGGCAAAACCTCCGGCAGCGTCGGCCAAGCGGTTGAACGCGTGTTCCAAGACCAAGGCAGCCCCGTTGGCTATATCCGGGGCGATGAATATGCCGCCGCGATTGGCGTAGGTGTCCGTTATGGCCAAGGCACCTTGGTGATGAAGGACGGACAAGAGCGCAAAATCTTCTGGCAAGGCCCTTCAATCGGCCTCGACACTGGTGGCAATGCCAGCAAAGTCTTCACCCTCGTTTATAATCTAGAAAACCCTGACGGCATTTACCGTCGTTATCCAGGTGTCGAAGGTGCTGCCTTCTTTATTGCGGGCATTGCAGTCACGTATCAGCGCGCTGAAGGGGTAACATTGGCGCCGATGCGCACAGGCATTGGTTTCCGTGCCGGGGTGAATGCCGGCTATACCGCTTATTCCAAGCGCCGCCGGGCTCTCCCATTCTGATCGCTCACGCAGATTTGAGTGCAAATGCCTGAATAATCTGTTCGACCTGCGCAGCCGTTGGCTGTGCAGCGTCGACGGCCAGCGCATCACCGGGTGTCTCCAAGGTCGAAAATTGCGAGGCTAAGATGCTCGGCCCAGCAAAATGGCCTTGGCGTGCACTAAGACGCGTGTGGGCGAGGTCCGTCCCAATCACCAAATGCACCAGATAGTCGGGGGCTAAGCTTGTGCGATGAATTGCCTTCAGCGCCGAGCATGCCAGAACCGTTGGAATCCCCACTTCATCGAAAACAGGCTTAATCCGCGCCAACCAGGCAGCGCGGTCGGTCTCATCTAACGTGACGCCTGAAGCAATTTTTGCCTTGGCTTCTGGCGAATGAAAATCGTCGGCGTCGAGAAAGCGCCAGCCCAGACGCGCCGCCAAAGCCGAGCCCAAGGTCGTTTTTCCCGCGCCAGAGACGCCCATGATCACCAATTTGGCCATAGGTATGATCTAGACGAGCCTGCCTTGCTCCAGCAAGTCAGCCGCGCAGGACGAAATCGCACCACACAATGATAAGTCAATTGACGCCTGCGCCCATGTCCTCTAAATCCCCGCTTCCGTTGCCCAGATGGCGGAATTGGTAGACGCACTGCTTTCAGGTAGCAGCGCCGCGAGGCGTGGAGGTTCGAGTCCTCTTCTGGGCACCACTTTTATTTGCGCGTTGCCGCCCGCCAACCCAACGCGCTAATTTGACGAAGCTTCCCCTAAATCAACCCAACTGAGCCGTGATCCTCAACCATCGCGGCGGCACGGGCACACATGGCTAGGAACATGGCGTCGCCGCGCGGCGTTTGTGCGACGATCATGGAGGCGAGGACGCCCATCAGGAAGCCTGCTAAGGCGTCGCGGCGATAGGTGTCCCATAAGCTTTGGGTATCGGCTTCGGGCACGCCGGCTTTTACGAGTTGGTCGATCCACAGATGGACCAAAGCGCGCTCATGCGTGCGGCGCCTCTCTGGCGTCAGGGCTGTCCCCAGATAATAGGCAATATCGGTAGCACCATTGCCCACCCCGGCCGTTTGCCAATCGACGATGACAATTGGGTGGGCGGCATCGCCTTCGTGAAACAGCATATTATCGGGGCGAAAGTCACCATGGGTGAGGCAACGCGGGCCCGCTCGCTGTGAAATCCACGCATTAATCCGACCCAAATAAGCCTGGCCCGTCGCGCGGATCTGATCGTTGATCTGATCGCCATAGCGTGCGCAAAAGGCAGGCCACAGCATCTCAAACAAGGCGTCGACATTCATCCCAGAAGCGGCGTGCGAGCCATTTAGCCAAATATGGGTGTCGAGCCCAGCATCGCCCCACCAAGCCGCATGGATACTGGCCGCGGCGACCATCGCGAGCTTTGCCTCTTCCAGAGTCGCGGGCAGAAGTTGGTTTCCCGGCCTATGGCCCGGAAAGTCGTCCATGATCAACGCAAATTCGTGGCTGGCTTCATCAATGGCGGCGTACCTAGCCAAGGGTATCGGCAGGGGCTTGGTATTGCCGTAGGTCTGGTAGAATTTCACCTCTCGGACATAGCTCAATTGCGCAATGCCCGTGGCCCGGCTGACCGGATCCTCCGACATGAACTTGCCAATAAGCGAACCGGGCAGCGAAGCTTGGCCGCGCGCGTCCGGGTCGGTGTCTGCCAACAAGAAGCGGTAGGTCGCGCCAACCTGCCCGGTCCCGACCGGCTTGGCTGTAACGCCTGATACCGACCGCCCCAAATGCTGTGCCAACCAGTCGGCATTAATGTCTGTCGGCGTGGGGATAAGATCAATCTGCGGCAAGGCTAGTCAGTCCTAAGGGTGCGTAGGCGCCAATGATGAATTGTTCGAGGATGCCAGTGCCCACTTCGGTCTGACCATCACCTGACACAGTCACTTTGCAGACCGCTTGGATGTGGAGATGGTCTGGGCGGCCCGGCACGATGTCGGAAAGGTCAATATCCTCTCGTTCAATCACCAGTTCGCCCTTCCAGCCGCCATGCCCCCAAGTCGGGTGTCCATAGCCAAGGCCCCGCATCAGGAAGGTGGTGATTGGCTGGAAAACAGCATGGCGTGCAGGTTGCCCATCAGCCTCTAGGATCAAACTTGCCGAGCTGGCGTGGCGCCTGCCAGGCATCAGCGTCAGGGACATGGACGCATGCTCTGTCTCAATCCTGTCATCGGGACCTGCCTTGTCCGGGCACCACACCGCGCGGCTATTCCAAGGCTTTCCGGCGCCATCAGCATTGATGTGGAAGAACAGGCTGGCATCGGCAAAGTTCACCGGGCTCCAAAGCCAGAAAAATTGCGGTAGCTGCTGGGGTACGGTCGGTTGGGGGTCACTGGCACCAATGGGTCGAACGCCCCAAGAGCGGTCGCGCGTGCCGACACTGCCGCCCACATCTTCCCGCACACCATCAATCTCGATCCAGCCTGCCCAATGTCCGTTTTGGGTCATTCTGGTGTAATCCATAAAGGTGCGCGGCCCAATGCGGCGGGTAAAGCGCGGTTCTTCGACCGGAAATGCGCGCCCGGTAAAGGTCAGATCAGCGCTAAATCCCTCATGTTCACGCACCACAATACGCAGAATGTTGAGCGGCTCGATAATCTCAATTTTGATGGGTCCAACCGAAAGATCCATCCGTTCCATCGCGAGAAGCCGCGACGCATGCAGGCAGTGTTGGACACCGCCGCGAACAACCGAGAAATGCGCATCGGCGACATTTAGATGCGGGTAAACACCAAAAGCCACAGCGAAAAAGCCGCTACCATCTGCTTGGTATCCGTTGAAGAAATACCGATCATAAAAATTGCGATCCGTGCCCGAATAGGCAATCGGTTCAGCGGTTTGATGAATTGGATAGTCGTCACCTTGTGTCAGCATGCTTGTGTTCCAACTCATTAAAAGAGGTGTTGCACTCAAACTATGGCGCATTCTGAACCAAGTTTCCACACCCAACACACGCAGACTGGAAATCACCTTTATTGCTGATCTTCCAAATGCTTGCTTGCCCCTGCACAAGAGCACAACAAGCGCCGCTACCCCGCCACTTTCTGCGCATAGACCATAAAGCCATGATGGCCACCGTGATCGGTGTGTTCCAAGACAAAGCGCGGGCAACCGGCGCGGGTTAGGAGGGCGAGGACTTCGCCCAAATCATAGTCAAACATACTGATTTGCCCGATCTGTGGGGCTGACACTATGCTCGCCCGAACTTGGCGTAACAGTTTTCTCACCGAGCCCGCAGTATCTTGGGACATGAGATGCGCATCTCGAAATGTCGTCACGTGCAGGGAAAGGAAGCCTCCCGGTCTGACTGTCGCAATCAAGTCCGCGATCAACGCCAAGCCTCGGGCAGGTGGAATATGCTGGAGCACGATGAAGGAGTTTACCCAGTCAAACGGGCCAAATTCGGCAGCTTCCTTGGGCGTTGCAACAAGTTTCACTTGGGAAAGACCCAATTCATCTAAGCGCACCTGACAAACTGCTCGCATAGACCCTGCAATATCCACGCCCACAGCAGTGTTTGCGCGCTTAGCCATCGGCACCAATAATCGCCCGACACCGGCACCAAAGTCCAAACAGGCGTCAAAGTGATCAGGTGCAGAAAAATAGTGTTTTAGGGCAAAGTGGAACTGGTCGATATTACCAAAGCCGCTTTCATAAAAAGCTTCTCGGGTGGTCTTATCCATTTTTTCCGCGCGAAAGCGTTCATCCGTAATCACAGCCCAGAAGGGGTCGACCTCACCAAGTTGGTTCCAGTCGGAGTCTGTATCGCGTTCGCTACTCATTAAGTCTCAACCCACATCCATCCCGCCAATTGCGGTTTGCCACAAGCGTAGCATGGCGCTGCCTCTATGCTCGAACTCGCGTCGTTCTAAAAGAGGCATACTAATCCGGCCCTGTAATCAACATTCAACATCTTTTGCGGTGCAGCGCAAAACGGCTTAGAGAAGAGAACGAAGCTTGACGTAGCCCTATCTTGGGCGCGCTAAGACCCAGACTTTATGACCAGATGAGGCTTTAGACGTGACGATTCATTCTTACGAGGGCGATTTACCTGATGGCTTGGATTTAGGGCCCGTTGTGGCTGTGGATACGGAGACCTTGGGTCTGTCCTTAGTGCGTGACGCCTTGTGTGTGGTGCAACTGAGCGCTGGCGATGGCAATGCACATATCGTCCGCCTGAACCGGCCGGCTTATGATTGCCCAAATCTTAAGGCCCTGCTGGCCAATCCAAAGGTGGAGAAGCTGTTTCATTTCGCCCGCTTTGATGTGGCGATGTGCAAGCAGTATTTAGGCATAGAGGTCGGCCCGGTCTTCTGTACAAAAATCGCTTCTAAATTGGTGCGCACCTATACCGACCGCCATGGCTTAAAGGACTTGGTGAAAGAGCTTGTTGGCGTTGAACTCAACAAGCAACAGCAAAGCTCTGACTGGGGCGCGGCGCAATTGAGCGAGGCGCAGCTGGCTTATGCAGCCTCTGACGTGCTCTATCTACATGCCGCCAAGACCCGTTTGGTTGAGATGCTCAAGCGCGAGGGAAGGATGGAAACAGCGCAAGCCTGCTTTGACTTCCTGCCGGTCCGTGCCGATTTGGACTTGATGGGCTGGTCTGAGTCAGACATCTTTTCCCACGCATGACAATGCTCGACACCATCCATTCCGCTAGGCGGCGTATGACGCCGAATGATGCGCGCGTCCGCACCATCCGGGTAAAGATCACGCGCGTGGTGTTCTTGGCTGGGGCGGCTCTTTCAACCCTGCTCTTGGTCGGCAGTGTGATATTGCGGGGGGTGCAAGGGGCCGCGATTGATACCAGCAAACTGGTTCAAGGCGACCAATTTGTGATGGATGCACCAGAATTCGTAGGCAATACACGCGAAGGCAAGCGTCTAAAGGTCACGGGCTTGAAAGCAACGCGCAGTATTTCAGATTCTGCAGGGGCAGTTCGGCTTGAAAAGCCAAAATTGGAAACCGCAGATGGCAGCGTAGCAACCGCAGATGAGGGCATTTGGTCGCAAGATGTCCAGACGCTGTCGTTGAAAGGCAATGTCGTTTTTTCGCGCAAGACGGGCGAACGAGCGACCGGCATTTCGGCCATGTGGTCGTCCGATCCTTCCGTTCTAACGGTAGAAGGCGGGACCCAGATCGTATTGCCCAGCGGCGAAACCGCCACGGCACAGTCGCTGCAGTGGGATGAAGCCAAGGGGGCGGTAGCCTTGATGGGCAATGCACGCGTAACTTTCAAGAACGGCGAGGCAACGTCAGACCGTGCCTATTTCGACAAGGAAACCCGAAACTTGATAGGTACTGGCGCAATCCAAATTCGATCAGAGCTAGGCACGGGGGCTGCTGACCGCTATGAGTACAATACGGAAAGCCGGCGATTGCGCCTGACGGGCAATGTGATCGCTCGACTCAACTGACAATTTTAACACTGGGCTCGTGCGCCTGGTGGCTAGAAGTGTCGAATCTCTATCAATGGACTTGATATGACCCAGTTTAAGAACCTTGCTGTACCCAGCTTTGCGATCCTCCTCAGCCTTGGCCTTATGGGTGGCGCAGCTTTGGCGCAATCAAATAGCAGCAGCGGCCCGATAGAAGTGTCGGCCAATGATTTGGTATATGATCCAGCTGCCGGTGTTAGCACCTTGGTGGGCAATGCATCCGTAGCGCAAGATGGTGCAGTAATCCGTGCGCCGCGTATCCGCGTGACCTATCTGCGCGGAACCAATGGGTCCGACGGCAACATCGACAAAGTCTATACAGAGGGGGAGACCTTCTATGTCACCCCAACTGAAAGAATCCGGGGTGATCGGGCTATTTTTGATGCGCCAGCCAATACGGTTCAGTTTTTCGGCAATGTTGTCGCTGTTCAGGGCCAAAGTGTTCTGAAAGGCTCGATGTTGACTTTGAACACCAAGACACGAGCCTCGACCATGCGTGGCATGGACGGTCGCGTGCGGGCAGTGATTTTTCCAACCAATGGCCAAGCGACCAAGGGCGGCCCAGCCTCCAAATGAGTTCGCAATCCGATCGTGCCAGACGTTAGAAGGATTTTCGACCGTGCGCCCACACCATATTGCTGCCAGCGCTAGATCGCCTGATGAAATGGGCTTGATCGCACGCGACCTTGGTAAGGCTTACAAGGGTCGCCAAGTTGTCAATGGTGTTTCGCTCAGCCTTAAGCGCGGCGAAATTCTGGGCCTTTTGGGACCCAATGGTGCTGGCAAAACAACATGCTTTTACATGGTCATGGGCCTAATTCAGCCCGACTTTGGTGATATTTCGATTGATGGTCAGGATGTGACACTTTTGCCGATGTATGTTCGGGCACGTCTGGGCTTAGGTTATCTGCCACAAGAACCTTCGATCTTTCGCGGGATGAGTGTGGAAGACAATGTTCTGGCGGTTCTGGAAACAATAGAGCCCGATGCTCCCACCCGCGAATTTCGTGCGACAGAGATTCTAACCGAATTGCGAATCGATCGCCTCCGCAAACAGCGGGCAACGTCGCTCTCTGGCGGGGAGAGGCGACGCCTTGAAATCGCGCGCGCGCTCGCAACTGACCCATCTTTTATCCTGTTAGACGAGCCTTTTGCTGGGATTGACCCACTCGCTATCGCAGATATCCGTGATTTGATTGGATTTTTGAAGCAACGCGGCATTGGTGTGCTGATCACTGATCATAATGTCAGAGATACACTGAATATTATTGATCGTGCGACTATCATATTCGATGGCGAGGTCCTGTTTGAGGGTTCGCCAGACGAAGTGTTACACCAGCCCGACGTCCGCCGTGTTTATCTTGGAGCGGACTTTAGGGCTTAACGGGGACGAGTAGAATGGCTATCGCACCGCGCATGGAGCTTCGACAAGGCCAAGGCCTTGTTATGACGCCCCAATTGCAGCAAGCGATCAAGCTGTTGCAAATGTCCACGGTTGAATTGGCTGCCTATGTTGAGCAAGAATTAGAGCGCAATCCGGTTCTAGAGCGCATGGATGATGCTGAAGATTACGGCATCCAAGATACGCCCGAACTCGACCCCCGCGAAGCGGTAGCGGCTTCTGATGGTCCACAAGAATTATGCGCCAATGGCGAGGGACCAGACCCCCATGCTGAGGCCGCCCTTGATGCCAGTTATGAGGATGTCCACAGCGATGCCGACATGCCGGCCAGCGAAGCGATTGGCTCGAGTGTGGACTGGAGCAAAGCGGGCGATGGCCGGGGTGGCTTTGAAGATTTAGAAGACTTTGAAAGTCGTCTCACACAAACGGTGTCGCTGCGCGATCATTTAGAGAGCCAAGCCGTATTGGCTTTCTCCTCACCCGTCGATCGCATGGTTGCGAGCTATTTGATTGATCACGTCGATGACGCTGGTTATTTGCGCGCCGACATGAGCGAAGTGGCTGAGCGCTTGGGGATCGGCCATGATGCGTTGGAGCTTGTGGTTCAAACCTTGCAGACCTTTGATCCTACCGGGGTGTGTGCACGCAGTGTGGAAGAATGCCTCGCCGCACAACTCAAAGAGCGTGACCGATATGACCCGGCGATGGAGGCCCTCCTCGCCAATCTACCACTCTTGGCGCGCCACGACTTGAAGAGCCTGTATGACATTTGCGGCGTCGATGGGGCTGATCTGGCCGATATGATTGCTGAGATCCGGGCCTTAACGCCCAAGCCCGGCGCGACATTTGGCAGCGCAGATTCGAGCGCCATCATTCCCGACGTTTTTGTCCGGGAAGGGCCGATGGGTACCTGGCTGATTGAGCTAAACTCCGACACATTGCCACGGGTGCTGGTCAATATTGCCTATGCGGAGAGCGTGTCACGCCAAGCTCGCTCTCAGGATGAGCGCTCCTATCTGGCCGAAGCCCAAGCTGACGCGAATTGGCTGGTCAAAAGCCTCGATCAGCGCGCCCGCACGATTTTGAAAGTGGCGAAGGAAATCGTCCGCCAACAAGACGGCTTCTTGACCTATGGCGTCGCACATTTGCGTCCACTGATTTTGAAGGATGTTGCGCGCGCAATTGAGATGCATGAGTCCACGGTCTCGCGCGTCACCAGCAATAAGTTTATTTCGACCCCGCGTGGCGTATTTGAGCTCAAATATTTCTTCACCACCGCTATTCATGCTTCCGATGGCGGGGAATCCCACTCCGCTGAAGCCGTCCGTCATCGGATTAAGAGCCTGATTGACGGGGAAATGCAGGAAACGCCGCTATCGGATGATCGTATCGTCGAGATTCTGCGTGAGACAGGTGTGGATATCGCCCGGCGGACCGTGGCAAAATACCGTGAAGCCCTGCGAATTCCTTCGTCGGTACAGCGCCGTAGGACCATGAGCCGGGTTGGCTGATCGGCCCGCTTGTTCGCCGAACGGTTAAGTTGATTTGTTGTTTTAATAATTTGATAAATATAACATTTATGATAGCGTAAACCACCAGTCTGCCTTGATGTAGCCGCACTTCAGCGCAAATTTATCTTCCCAAAGCGCTGTTCCAATGCAACAGTGATGTGACGGTGGATACACACCGCACCCAGGTACATGGAGGCACCCAAGATGGGCAATCTCACAGTCAGAGTCACCGGCCGCAATATCGATGTCGGGGAGGCTTTACGGGGCAAAATCCAAGAAGATCTTGAGATCGGGGTCGGCCGATATGTGTCGCGCGACGGCGAAGCGATCGTAACCTTAGACAAGCAACGCCACCTCTATCATGTGGAAACCATCGTCCATCTAGATTCCGGGATTACCCTAGAAGCCAATGGCGAGGCTTCTGAGCCTCACGCTGCTTTTGCTGCTGCCTTAGAGAAAATTGAAAAGCGTGTCCGTCGCTATAAGCGCCGCTTAAAGGACCATCACGCCAAGCACCATGCGCCTCTACCGCGCGAAGAAGCCACCTATAATGTTATCGAATCCGATGATGTGGATGAGGCGGATGACGGGCAAGATTCTAGCGTGCCAGCCGGCCCCGCCGTGATCGCAGAGACAAAAACGGTAATTCGAACGATGCCTGTGGCCACTGCAGTAATGCAGTTAGAATTGGGTGAGGCACCATTTCTGATGTTTAGAAATCCCAGATCTGGCGAGCTCAACATTGTGTATAGACGCGCAGATGGGAATATTGGTTGGATTGATCCGGCCCCTAGTGTATCGGGCTGATTGCGACGCAGTATTTTTCAAACCAGTCGGTCCGTGCGGGGGCATAGGCCGACTCGAGAAAAGACCTTATGCCTGATCTAGCAGACCTTATCCGCGCTGACGCCATCGTTTTCCGGATCAAAGCGCAAACGAAAAATGAAGTACTTTTGGCCATGGCAGAAGCAGCTGTGACTGCCTATGGTGTGGACCTGTCGGCAACGCTTGAATCAACTCTGGAGCGGGAGCGTTTAGGCAGCACCGGTGTTGGCGAAGGCGTCGCCATTCCCCACGCACGACTAAAGGGTCTGAAAGCTCCGGCGGCTGTCCTGGCTTTACTGGACCCACCGATTAACTTTGAAGCGCCCGATGGCCGGCCGGCCGACATTGTCGTCCTCTTGCTATCTCCTGAAGAAGCGGGGGCGGATCATCTAAAGGCGCTGGCACGGATTTCGCGTCTATTGCGCCGTCAAGACATACGCGACGGCCTTCGCGCTGCGCGATCGGCAGCAGCCATCCACGCCTTCACAAGCCATAACTCTAACTCAGAAGCCGCATAAAAAAAGTCGGCCACAGCGCAAGCTGGGCCGACCCATTCTTACCGTTTGATGCGCTTTAAGCTGGCAACAAAGCTTCATCATGCAATTTGGCGACCAGTGCCGTATCCAGCTTCAAGCGTGCCGCCAGATCAGCCAAATAGGCCTTTTCGGCTGGACCATTGGTATTGATTGCCACCAGTGAGGCAGCATAAATTTCCAACGCCAATTCTGGCGAGGTCGCACCCGCCACCACTTGCTGAATATCGAGAGGCTTGGCCAATTCATCGAACAAGAAAGCCTTCTCGGTATCTGACAAGTCGATCTTGGCCAGATGGTCGAACAATTTCGCCTTTTCCGTCGCTTCAATCTGACCATCGGCCTTCATAGCCGAAATCATGGCGCGAATGGTCGCTTTACCGACGGCTTCTTGATCTTGCGCAGAACTTGGCAAGAACACGCCATTGGGTGCCGTTTCCGAACCCGCTTGGCCCTGATGCTTTTGATAGGCATTATAGGCCAACGTGCCCAAAGCTGCGAGACCGCCGAGCGTAGCCGCTTGGCGTCCAAACTTTCCTGCAACGCCAGACAAGAGGAGGCCACCCAGGACGCCGGCTGCACCGGCACCTAGAGCGATATTCTTCGAGTCCGCATCTGCCTTAACGCGATCCACCCCGGCCTGCCCCTCGGTCTTGATGGCAGAGATTGCCTTGGGCAATTCGCTTTGCAGCGCAGCAAAAATCTTATTTGCGTCAAACATCCGTCGTCTCTCCTTGGTGGCCAGGTTCACTTCCAAGCCATAACCCTTAGATTGGGAGCGCAAACCCTGCATGCAAGAGCGTGTTCACGAACAGTTGCTCAAACCCCTGCGTCGTTGTATCAGGCCCCATCTTTTGCCCCGCCGGGCAAAGCAAGACGTGGGTCCCGCCCACATCGAAAACGTGCCGCAATAGCTCAGTCGGTAGAGCACATCATTCGTAATGATGGGGTCGCAGGTTCGAATCCTGTTTGCGGCACCAGTTTTTCCTTAAAATTCAACAATTTACAGCTAGGATCAAGCCTCAAAATAGGTCAAATTAGTTACCTATTTTTAGTTTGCTACCAATTTGCTACCAAGGTTTGCGGACTTCAGTAGATGAAGGCGGCTGTGGATAAATTTACGCCCCAGCCAAGGCTAAGCGAAATTGTAGACCAATTCTAGTTAATCGTGTGGTGTGAAACGCCTTTACCGATTAAGTGACAGATGCCAGGCTGGATGAGTGATGCCGTCTTCAAAATGAGCGCAGCGCGCTTTCGATAAATATGGCCTGCGGCCTAAAGCGTCGAAAGACCGGTTGTGGAACATTTCAGTCGTTCCCGCGCAGAGTGCCAAGCGGCAGGTCCTGCGTTGAAATCGGACACTCAGCGTTCGGCCGACGAGCATCCCACAGCTAAAGCAAATTGGTAGGTTACCAAATGGAAATCCCCAATTCCGGGGCCAGCTCCGGTCTTGCGCGGACCGGTTCGCCGACTTCGCAACCAGCCCAGGAGCTTTTACTGCTCGCTCACCTTGCTCCCCGCACTGTCCCCGCATTTCTGCGCCGCGCAGGCCAGCGTCGCGGTGCAGACCCATTCGGTCTCCGGGGGTGGCCAGCCCTTCCCCGGCACATAGCCGAACCTGATGGCCAGCTCTTCCGAAATGCACGCGAGACAAGTGCCGACCTTGGGGGCGTCCAGATAAGGCACGACACGCTCCGAACAATTGGCTGCGGTCGCAAAGCGGACCGAAGTGAGCGTTTCGCTCCCGCCTATCGTGCAGCCCTGGCGGCGCGAAACCGAGGTGGTCAGCGCCGCGAAGGCGAAGTCGCGGGTCGATCCGGCGATGCTGGTCGCCTGATCCCATGTGCGCGATGTGCAGGTCTTGGGCCTGGGCCGGGGCAGCTTGGCGCGGGCGCGCTCGGCCTCTTCCTGCATCCCAACAAAGCGTTCGGCTTCCGCGCGCCGCGCCGGGTTGCCGCCCATCTTGGCGAGCTGCGCGTCGACCTTGCGCCGGATCTCAGCCTGCGTTGCCTCCTGCTCAAGCCGATCACGCGCAAGTCGATCACGCTCCTTGCGCTCGCGTTCCTGCAGCTCGGCGCGCTGCTGTGGGATAAGATTTTCGGGGCAGATGCCGGAACGATTGGTAACGGGATGGAAGCAGGGGCCGGTGATCATATAGCCGCCTGACTCTTGAGCGAGCATCGGCGTGACCGCAAAAATCGTCAGGGCGGCCAGAACGAACCCCATCACGGCGGAGTGAGATGACTTCATGGCGTGGTGTCCGATCCGTCCAAGTCTTGCCCGAAAGGCCGCCGTGCGCAACGCTTGTTCAAAGGGCGATCAGATCGCGGAGGCATGATCTGGACCGGGCGCATCAGAAGTTCGCGTCCGCCGTCGCATCGCAGGCCAGCCGGATCACTTCCATCGCAAAGCCCGCCCGCTTGGCCAGATCCTCAGTCGGGAAACGGAAGCGTATTCCGCCGAAAGAGTACGTGTAATTGATCGGAAGCGTGACATCCGTACCATTGATCTGGACGGCGATCACGTCCTTCCACAGGAGGACGCCGGAACCGTTTTGGAACGCATAATCTTCTGTGCCAGCAACCGGGTGTTCCTTAAAGCCGAAGAACGACCAGACACTGTTGCGCACGATTTCGGTCCCACCTGTCCGGTTGGAGCGTCGCTCGCCGTATTTGGCGTATACACCGATTTCGCTCGTGCAAGAGGCACCGTCCTGCTGCGGGTAGTGCTTCCACGAAGTGGCGGTGGCCATGGGGAAATTGACAATTGCGCCGCTGAAATCGCCCCTTGAAACGCCATAGTCGTGTTGGACGGATTTGCCGGTCACTTGTACGCCCCCCGCAGCGAAAACCTTCGTGAGGAAGGCTTGCGCGGTCTCTGGCGTCTGCCCTACTCCCTGCGCTGCAAGGTTGACCGGAAACGCGAGCAGCAAAGTGAAAGCTGCCAAGATACGAAATGCGTTAGCCATGGTTTCCCCCCATACTGGACCAAGGCTAACAGCCGTCAAGCGGCTCGTAAAGCCACAGAACTTTACCGTTCGCAGAGGTCGTGGAGTTCAGGCCAAGAGCTGGTACGCCTGCAAAGACACCGCGTATTTAGCTGGCACGCACATCGTGGAAGCGGGTTCGCAAACTAGAACGCAACCATGCCCTCGGCGTTCTTGTTCACTGGCTGCAAGGCGCGCTCGTACTGCTCCACCACCAAAAACTTGGACCATTTGGAATTAGAACTCTTTGCAGTAATTTTCCTTGGCCTTCGATTGTTTTGGTCGCAGATTTGTTCGGCGCGAGACATCTGTAAGCTAGTACAAGGACTGCGATTGGCTCTGTGATAATCACTATAAGGTCAGTTTTTCTGCGATTTCGAAATAATCTTGGGCTTTTCGGTGCGGTTGCCTGCCAGGGCGTGTTCAATATGGCCGAATTAATCGCCGGCCACCTTCTGACCCGCAACAAGCGGGCAAACGGCCAGCTTTATCCAAAGTCAGAATGTCTCGGATGGCGAAAAGGGGGAAGCAGATTTCTCGAGCTTAAGGCAAGTGGGCGGCCTGCGATCAAGCGTCAACCAGAGACGATTCTTGTTCGATGCAGATCATTTCAGCGTCGAGATCATTGAGTTGAACTTGGAGTAACGCGCAATGGTGTCGCCCATTGCTATCACTTATGAAATGGCGGCAATCGCGGCAGAGACCAAAAGGGGTGCCGCCGCTTTTGTGCAACTCAGCCAGCAGCATGGTTTGAACAAAAATTATAAATTGTGCGTGTTCGCCACTTGATAAATGGCTCAGCATTCGCTCTGGCAAACCTGTTTGTGAATCCGCCAGTAAGGCGCGACCCGTTCTGGTCAGATTGAGACGCAAGACGCGCGCATCATCACAATCGATTTCGCGCTCAATCAAGCCCTTCGATTCCAGCGCGATAAGGGTTTGTGAGACACTGCCCTTCGTCTGCCCCAGCCACGCGGTCAAACCCTTGGCGGTGCGCGAGAAACGGTTGGCCGTATCGAGGAACCGCAGAGCCTGCCACTGAACGGGTTGCAAGCCATGAGTATAACCCTCCGCAGCAATAATGCGTGCAAAGCGGCTCAGAATGTCGATGTCGCGGCTTACTGTCATTCTGATATTGTATCGACCAAATACCATATTGACAAGCGCCCTGCGCGCGGCTAGATAAATGTATCGACTCGATACTAATATCAATCAATGGAGAAGCATCATGAAAACCAAAGCAATTTTTTATCATGCGGGCTGCACAGTCTGCGTTAGCGCAGAACAGGCTTTCGCGGGTTCACTTGATCCAGCCCGTTTTGACGTCGAGGTCGTCAATTTCGCCGAGAGTCCGGCGCGTATTGGCGAAGCTGAAGCGGCTGGCGTGGTGTCTGTGCCTGCCTTTGTGATTCACGGCACACCGTTTCACATCAATTTTGGTGCCTCAATGGCTGAGGTAAAAGGTAGCTGATTATGCGCGCCTCAATTTTATCAGCGGCGCTGTTGGTTGGCCTGTGCGCCACTAACGCAAACGCCCATACGCGCCCGCAGGCCCAGCCACAGCCCCAATCCAATAGTCATGCAAACCATGTACACACCGGCGGCATAACGGCTCCCATCACCCGTGAAGCTTTGGCTCCATTTGACATCGTCCATGCCAAAATCAAAACCGAAGGCAATGTTGCAATCTTCCACATGGCAGTCACAGGCCGCGCAGGAAGCGTGAAGCCGACCTCAACAGGGAAGTTTGCCGGCAGCAAGGTCTTCTCTTACGTTTGGCCCACAACTATAAATCCGGCTGAAGTCGGCTTTGAGGGTGATCGCGGCATTTTAGCACTGGCAGTGACATCACATCCTGACTTTGATGACACCCCGTTGTTTGACGAAAATCGCGATGGTAACTTAGGCAATGATGGCGGTTTGTGGCATATGCATTGGGTGGTTTTAGGACCTGATGAAGTCTGCGGACCCGGTGCCTTGAAGGTCATAGATATTCCCGCTGGAACAATGCCCCGCTTGCCCCGTACTTGGCCTGGTGCACCGATTCTGATTGATAGCCCGGGTTGGCAGCCGTCCATCAGTCAAGACACCGTGGAAGTTCGCGTACCATTCGATGACATATCCGTTGTCGAAGCCGCCGGCTTTGACGGCGTGACAGCTGGCTTGCGCGTCAATGCTAGCGCTCATGCGCCGCTCTTGTGCGTCGTAAACGTGTTTGATGTGGCGTCAGGCAATTTGTCATTGCCGGGCAAAGTAAATCGCTAAAATCAAAACCGCAGCGATGCCAGTTATACGTCGCTGCGGATCTTTGCGTTCATAGGAGTTTATACCCATGCGCCTCGCACTAGCCAAACCATGGCAAATCTCGCACTGGCTGAATACAACGAACCCCATCACCCAAGAAAGCTTGCTTGGCAAAGTTGTTCTGCTCGATGTGTTTCAGATGCTTTGTCCCGGCTGTGTAAGCCACGCCCTGCCCCAAGCAATGCGAGTTGCACAAGCATTTAATCCCGCCGACATTGCCGTCATTGGCCTTCACAGCGTGTTCGAAAATCATAACGCCCAAGGTAGCAAAGAGACACTAGCCGCTTTCTTGCACGAGTATAAAATTGACTTTCCCGTCGGCATCGATTCCCCCGATGCGTCGGGTCGGCTTCCGCAAACCATGGCTAGCTATGGGCTACAAGGTACACCAACCACAATCCTGATTGATCGACGCGGCAATTTGCGCAAACAAAAGTTCGGATTTGAAGCTGACCTTGTGTTGGGGGCTGAAATTATGTCTCTAATTCTTGAACCTCATGAGCGGTTATATGAGACGGGCCAAAGCAACTGCGACGACGCAGGGTGTGCGGTCCCCACGGAGTAAAGTAACGATGCCGAGCAAGACCGCGATCGCAATCCGCCACTTGGGATTTGAAGACCTTGGTGCCTTCGCTCCAGTTCTGGGCGCGTTTGGCTACAATACTCGCTACCTTGACGTCGGAGTCGACTGTCTGGCTAACGGTCAAAACGCTGACCTCCTTATCGTGCTCGGTGGCCCCATCGGTGCCTATGAGGATGACATTTATCCGCATTTGAGCGAAATAGTGGGGATTTTACATGAGAGACTGGCCCGATCCAAGCCAACACTTGGCATATGTCTTGGCGCGCAACTGATAGCACGAGCCTTGGGCGAGCGTGTTTATCCGGCCCCCTCCAAAGAGATAGGGTTTGCCTCAATCATTTTGACGGAGAACGGTAAGGCGAGCTGCCTAGCCCAATTTGCCGAGAGCCCAGTTTTGCATTGGCACGGCGACACCTTTGATTTACCAAAAGGCGCAACACTTTTGGCGTCGACAGAGATTTGCTCGAACCAAGCCTTTTCGTATGGCCCCAATGTGCTGGCGGTACAGTTTCATCCCGAAGCCGGTGGTCCCGGCTTCGAGCGATGGTTGATTGGACATTCTTTTGAACTATCGGCCGCAAAACTCGACGTATGTGCTTTACGCGATGAAAATGCCTCTCTCAGCACCACTTTGGCAAGTAGCGCCAATAAATGTCTGGAATTATGGTTAAAGCAGCTTCATTTTTAAATTTCCAAATAGTCGTCCGAACCAAGTTTTCTTTTCATTTCAACCAAAGCTGCGATCTGCCACGGTGGGTCATAAACCCACAGGCATATCCCAAAAGGCCGACCGTTGTCCGCTAAAGAAAAATTCAATTAGCACTTTTAATTGAAAAAATCGGCGTGAAGTAAACCAAACGCCAAATTTGGAAATTGATGGCTGCAGATGTTGGGCGGTTGGCAACGGGCCGAAATGTTAGCCGCAAATCACCGGTTGTGAGCCGGGAACATTTCGTGAAGTTGGCAACACGCCTTTTGTGACAGTCAGCGCGGTAATGGGTAGCTTTCAACAAGTTGGCTACAAGGACTAAGGGTCAGGGCAGAATCGTATCGAGCTTCGGGCACCGTTTTTCGAGCGCTTGCGCGGTGGGTCGATGCCCCAAGCTTGGCCGTTTCTCGTCAGTGAAGCCCCGAACCAGCAATAGCTTGGTGCATCATACCAACCTAGTTATCGCCCGACACCCGCCACTCTACTTACTTGCCCCCGGAGGGTAGATGCGGGGCCATGCTATGCCTAAGGATCCAACCCGCAGAAGCACCAATCGCACGGCTTGTGTCCGGCAGGACCTCGGGGCCGTGACTCTAATGCGGCAACTTGGGTCACGGGACTACAAAGCCAATCGGAAACCTCTACCCACCCCCCGGTCGCCGATGCTGTGCAGCAACGGCGCCCCGGGACCTAGGGTCGATTTCCAAGTAGATTTTAGCCGTTCGACTCACTTCCTCACATTCCATGAGCGCGACCTTTGCATTCGTAATTAGTTGTCTCGCCAACCCCTCAATCGAGCACGGTCGAGGCAAAAGTCAGAATATGGAGACATTTTTGACTCTTAGTGCACTAGGATATTCACCCAGAGGCTAAACTTCAGGACCGCCGAGTACACAGTGAAACTCGCAACTTAGAATGCGTGTCCGCATCTAAGTTCTGCACTAACTTACCCGCTTGCCCATAGTTCTGCTCCAAATGGCAGCTTAATGCTCAACTCTAGGCGACATAACTTGCTTCAACTGCGTCCAAGGCCCGAGCAGAATACACAAGAGCTGCCCCGGCATTGAGTGCTACCGCCACACCTAACGCTTCGGCGACTTCCTCCCTCGTGGCACCGTGCTTCACGGCCGCCTCCGCATGAAAAGCGATGCAGCCGTCGCATCTGGTCGTCACCGCGACAGCCAGCGCGATTAACTCTCTTGTCTTCGCTCCGAGGTGATCCGCTTTTTGGCCGGCACCAGCCAATAACTGCTCACCTCGTAGTGTGTCGGGGCTGAGCTTCGCAATCCCGCCAATCCGGCTTGCCAATTGCTTCCGGTATACTGACCAATCCTGCATCATAATTGTCTCCTAGTTCTTGAAGTAATTGAGGCGCTCAGTTGCGGCCCGCCATGATCCCGCCGTCCACATCCCAATTCGCGCCGGTCACCCACGCGGTCGCCGGCGAGAGCAAGAAGCAAACAGTTTGAGCTACATCGAGCGGCTGGCCAACGCGTCCGATTGGGTGGAACCCGTTCAACCCTTGCAAGTTCGCGTGAATCTCCTCCTTCTCCATGAAGGCTTCATAGATTGAAGTCTCGACGATGCCCGGAGATACTGTGTTCACCCTGATATTCGTTCCCGCCAGTTCCAGCGCAAGTACTTTTGTGAGAACGTGGAGCCCAGCCTTTTGCATAGCGTACGCGGAGTAAGGTGTGGCCAAAGTTGCCTGTTGTCCCCCGAACGAGCCGATGTTGACAATGGAGCCGCCATTGCCGGAATCAGACATATTGCGCGCGACCTGCTGTGTAACGAAGAACAAGCCGCGGTTCAGGTCAAGGTAGCCATCATAGTCCTCGCCGGTATGCTCAAGAAAGGGCTTAGGGTTGAAAACGCCAGCCGCGTTAACCAGCCCGTCCACATTTGGCAATTCCTCCGCGATCCGATCTGCGAAAGTTTGCACTTCGGAGCGGGATCTTAAGTCTACCTGCCACGAGACTACATCGCCGTGCCGCGAAAGCATGTTACGCGCGTCATTGAGTTTCCCGCCGCGCCGCCCCGCAATTACAACGCTGGCTCCTTGCATGGCACATAGTTGAGCAGTTGCGAAGCCGATGCCGCTACTGCCGCCTACGACCAACACGGTCCTACCTTCGAGTTGAGATGTCATTTGCTCTTCCTTGATTCGAATGTCGATGAAGTTTCAGCCCTACACCATAGGGCGGATTCCCGGTCAGTCAGCCGCAAGGCCGCGTGTGATTCTGCTCGGTGCCTCGGGCACCTCAAAATCCTGAACTTCAATATCGCTCAAGAACGGGCGGGAAACGACTGTTGCCACTAACTCAGAGGCCATGAAAGCCTCCATATCTGCGCGCGAATGCCAAAGATAGAAACCGCCAAACGTATTTGTTTCGGGGTTAGCTAGCCATACCTTCGAATGTAGACCTGCCACCTCGGCTAGAATTGGTGCGTCCGGCTCAACCATACGGGCGGCGTACTCAGCGTTCGATATGCCGTTGAGCTTGTAAGTAATGATTTGTGCATGCATCGTCTGGTCTCCTACTTGGCGATCATCCCCGCCACGGCGGTCCTGATGCCAGCGACACTCTTGCTCAGCAAATGAGAAGTTGTATGCTAGCGCACAAGAATTTCTTTTTGGGTGACAATGCGCGGTCTAGCTTATCTAAACGCATTGAAGGCATTTGAGGCGGCTGCACGCAATGGCAGCTATGTTGCAGCGGCCCGCGAGCTAAACGTAACGCCCGCAGCCGTCGGCCAGCAGGTTCGGGTTCTTGAGGATTGGCTTGGGTTAACTCTGTTTCACCGTTCAAACGCTGGGCCCACCCGTCTCACGCTGACGGAGCGTGCGAACGAGGCGCTGCCCGATCTTCAAGCCGGTTTCGACCGGGTTGCTGCTGCATTGCATCGCCTAAGTGAGAACAACCCAAGCAGTAGGCTGACAATCACCGCTACACCCGCTTTCGTTAGCAAGTGGTTGCTCCCGCGCATCGACGATTTTCAGGCCGCGCATCCTGAGCTTGAGCTAAGGCTCGACGTAAGTGAGCGTCTCATTGATCTGGCGAAAGCTGGAGTCGACCTTGCGGTCCGCTATGGCGATGGCGACTGGCCTGGATTGGTCTCTGAAAAGCTGCTGAATGAAGAAGTGTTTCCTGTCTGCAGCCCTGCACTCCTCACTAACGGGCCACCGCTCCGGACCGCTGACGATCTTCGGGGATATGATCTAATCCACGACACCAGTGTCTCGGCGAGCGGCGGAGAGTTCCCCACCTGGTCTGACTGGTTATCTGCCGCTGGCGCAAGAGGCGTGGATGCAGAAAGGGGACTGCGGATCAATTCGTCCGCGGCCGTGATTCAGGCTGTGATCGCCGGTCAAGGCCTGGGTCTTTGCCGCAGTGTACTAGTTGATCATGATCTACGCACCCGGCTACTTGTTCGTCCATTTGTGTTGCCGACGATGCAACTCAACCAAGGATGGCACCTCGTTAGCCTGCCAAGTGCGGCGACGTCCCCTAAAGTCGCAGCGCTGCGAAACTGGTTGAAAAAGCAAGGAGACTTGTTCGAAGACGCTGACAGTTGAACGAGCGCGGACCAAGCAGCATCCAAGCGCGAGTGCCAAAATGAAGCGACCATCTGAATTGTGATTGGCCTAATCGCCTCTCTTGAAAACACTCAAATATTGCTTGAGAACGCTCAAAGCGGCATACTCAAGTGAGCCTCATAAGCCCTTCTCGCTGTCTTTACTTCGGGCTTGCTTTTGCCGGGAAGTATGAGTAAGATTAGGCATATCGTCAAAGTCTTACGGCTCGCGATCAAGCCGCTTGAGTTAATTGTTCGGTAGGGGAAAATGAGAACTATGCGGCGGAATATCTCCTTTGGGGGAGCACTTGAGGAAATTGTTGGCTATAGCCGCGCCGTTGTAGTTGGGCCTTGGTGCTTCCTCGCAGGCACCACCGGTTCTGATCCTGAGACAAAGGAAATACCCGGCGATATTGAGATTCAAATCGCTAATGCCTTCAAAACGGTCAAGCGCGCATTGGATGAAGCGGGCTTCGACCTCGCAGACACTGTTCGAGTTACCTATTATGTGACCGAAGCTGGCATACACGACCGATTAGCACCGCTATTTGGCAAGCATTTCCGCGAAATTTGTCCCGCTGCAACATATCTAGAGGTCGCCGGTCTCGCCTATCCCGAACTGAAGTTTGAAATAGAGATTACAGCCTTCAAGGGCTGATGTTGGCACCCAACTGGAAAAGCTGGCAGCGAGCTCTGTATGATAATTAGCTTGCCCGCAGCGGATTGCCCTAAAGCGAATGTATGGGCGCGAAGCACTAGGCCTTGGAAACTTCAGTTTCATACACCAGACCAAGTACTCAGAAGGCTATGGCTTCGACAAGAAAACTCTCGTTCTATGAAGACCCCGACCATACCATTACTGGCGACGCCCGGGGGGAAACTGACCATAATTCTCCGACATCCCAGGCCTCACCCCCGCACCCCGCGCGCGACCTCATCTAGAAACGCATCAAACAACGCCTCTGCCTGATCATCGTCATCATCGCGCTCGAGCGGCCCTGCATAGGTGAACCAGATGCGGACAAATGCAAGGAGGGTTTCACGTTGGATGGCCAACTCCCTCCCCCGCGCCAGATCGCGCTGATCCAACCGATCAAGCCGCGCCTTGATCGTATCGGCGATGGCGTCAGCGCGATCATGGATGAGGACGCGCTTGAGGGCATCATTGGCGGCGCGTGAGAGCGTGAGGCCGCGCAGCTTGGCCTCGTGATCAAGTGCGCGGGCAGTGATGTCATCGAGATGTAGGGTGAGTTGCTTGCGCGTGGTCATGGGTGTGCCCTCAGATCAGCCGTGCTTGGGAGGGTGACGTGCCACCGACCCGCTTCGCCAGCGCCCGCTTCAGGCGGGCAGTCCCCGAGGTCAGATCATCCTTGGTCACCAGCGGCTCGGACTTTGACGCTTTGGGTGGCGTGCCCCGGCTCGCAGTGACAGGGACAATCTCCTGTCGCTTTGTCACCTTCTGCTTGGGTATCTTCACCACCACCTGCTTGGGCAGACTTGCGCCCAGCGGATAGGTGACCGCAGGCTCACTCCAAGGCTCTGGCCTTTGAACTGGCTCGGTCGGGGTATAGGAAGCCATCGCAAGCATGTCAGGCTCTGTAGGATGCAAGCGCACCGGCTGACGACCAGCTTCGGCGATCAGTATCTCACCAAGACGAACATGCCTCACCCCTTCGCTTGAGATCGCGCGATTATCCACCACCTCGATAAAGGTCATGTAGTCAGGCTCTGTCATGATGACGGTATCGAAGACGGAGCACATGGGTTCTTGGACACCCAGCTTGAAGGCAGCGCGGATGTCCCTAGGTGCTCTCGCGTGCACGAGGAAAGATACCCCGCTGCGCTTAAGATCGGCGTGCACCGCCTTGATCATCCAAGCCAGATCATCGGGCATGTCAGGCTCTAGGGCGATCAACATAGGGCGATTGCCAGACGTCAGGGCATCACGGAACAAGATACGAAGCTGCGTGATCGCATGCATCATGGGCAGGCTCAAAGGGTCTAGGTCATCCCGCCTGTTCCGAGATCTAATCTCGATAGATAGGACACGCGGGCCACACTCACAGATGTTGGCCAGTGTGGGCAGAGTTGCCCAGCCCAGATTAAAGCTCCACCCCTTCTGAGTGGCCCAAAAGCGATCGGGGATCATCGCCAGATCTTCAGCCACTTGCTCTTGAGACTGTGCCCAGAACGCGAGCAAGGCTGTCGCTTGATCATAGGCGGCAGGCTTCAAGATCTCTGTCCCGGCTAGCCAACCATGGAGACGCGCATAGAGCTGATCGGGACTAGGAAGCTTTGCCATTACCCCGACAAAGGTCCGCTCATAGTGTGGAGCTGTCTCAAGCCCATGAACCAGAAGGGCGGTTGCTAAAAGTCGCTGGCGCTCTGTGAAGCCACACGGCGACAGCATCGCCCAGACATCCCCCCATGCCAGAACACCGGTCCGGACCTGCCGTAGCGGGTCAAGCGGGAAATTGGCGATAGCGCCTTCAGCCACTCGTAAAACTTCACGGTCATCAATCAGGCCCCCCAAGAGCCTTTCCTTACCAAAGCGCAGGATAGCGCCATCAAAGCTTTTAAGCGCCGCTTGGAACACGCCCGTGGCCATTGGCCCAGAGCCAAGGACCAGAATGTCCGTAGACGGACCAAGCCTGACAAGGTCTGGCACCTTCTGCCAAGGCAAGCCCTTCGCATGGCCCACAATGACCCCTGATGACCCTGCCTCATCAAGCAAATGCCCGCCGTAAGCATAGCGATCCTGCTTCTTTGGCCATTTGGGTAAAGGCCCCGCGAAGAGAAGGGCTAGCCCTATCCCCGGCAGGGTCAGGATCACGCCGCATACGCGCATTAGCAAAAGCCAGCCACCTGTCCGCCCGTCGGGTGTAAAGACATAGGCTATGCCCGCCCAAGGTGCCCGAAACTCTATGCCCACAAGGTTGAGCCACACAGGCCCCAATTCCTCATGCGGCACCGTTCCCGGCCACGCTGCAAAAAGTGTGAGGAACTCCAGCCAGACGAGCATCACAGCGCCCGACTTGAACAACCAGACAAGACTTTGGCCCCAGCCGGAGTTGTCACCATGTAAAAATTGCAGCCAGAAACTTCTACACATAGATTGTATTGTAGTATAGTGCTTTGTCATAGCTTGTATCCACTAGTATTGATGATAGAATAAAGCACAAATATTTGAATACAGCAAGATAAAGAGCAAGTTTTCACTTGCTCAAGGGCCTGTATGTGCTATGTTTTATCCAAGTTGTTGGCGACAAGTCGCAACTTCCTTGTGTGTCACATGGCGTGACAACGCATGGTCATTCAGGAGCCCAAGCATGGCAGAGCGCGGATCTGAGGAGTTGAACATCCGCCTTGCTGTTGGGCGACGCGGCGATGCGAGATCTGGGGCCTTGGGTGCGCGTTTGAGTAAGGCGATTGGTGGGGCACGCCTTGGGGCAGGTGTTTCGTTTCAGGGTGGTGCTCGAGGTGGGTTTGGTTCCGACAGACGCCAGCGCGTTGTGATCAAGGTGTCCTTCTCGGCCCATCGCGCGGGCAGCGCGAAGCTTGCCGCCCACGCAGCTTATCTTGGTCGGGACGGGGCAGCTCGAGACGATGAGCAGGGGCAGTTCTATGATGCTTATCGGGATAAGGTTGAAGGCCTCTCACGCGAGCTCGATGACTGGACCCAGGAAGACCCGCGTCACTTTCGAATTATGATTGCACCAGAGAGTGCTTCGCGCATGGAAGATCTTCAGGGCTATGTTCGCGATGTGATGGGCCAGATGGAAAGCGACCTTGGTGTTGGGACAGAATGGGTCGCCATCAATCATTGGAACACGGATAACCCCCATGCCCATGTCATCTTACGCGGCAGGACACGTGAAGGTCATGAGTTACGCATCCCCCGCGATTATCTCTCCCATGGTCTGCGCCATCAGGCACGGGAACGCGCGACGGCAGAGCTTGGCGAGCGCTCAATCTTCGATGAGCGCATGGCCCTTGATCGCGATATCCATGCCAAGGGGTTCAGTCGGCTAGATAAGGCCCTTGCGGCAGAGCTTGATGGACGAGGAGAGGTTCGCCTCCAAGACCTGGGTGGGCATGATCACGATCAAGCCATATGGGGCAATGCGCTTCGCGCACGTGCACGCGAGCTGGAAGCCCGCGGTCTTGCCACAGAAGTCCGCCGCAATGTGATGGCCTTCAAGGACGGCTGGACAGAGACGCTAGCCGAGAGGTCACGCGTTGACATCACTAAAACGCGTAATACGACCAAGCTCCATGAGCGGGGTGAGGAACTGGTTGGCGAGGTTGTCGGCTTTGAGAAGCGATCCACTGGAAACACTGTCCTGATCCTTGACACCGGCAACAAGACCAAAACCATGGTCAACACCAAGTCGCCTCTGGTCGATCATCTTCAGAAGGGTTCATGGGTTCATGTGGATGAGACTGGCCATCTCTCGCGCCTTTCCTATCACCCACTCGAAGAACAACTAGGGGCGACGGCCTTTACCGCGCTCGACCGGGAGCTGGACCGGATCGGTCATGGCGGGGAGCGCTTCTTTACCGGTGATGGTCGCATCGATCAGGCCCTTGCCTCACGCGCACAAGACCATGTTCGGGCAGGGCTTGGGGCTTGCGATCAAGACGGGGTCTTCTCGTTCCATGATGGAGCCAAAGACGCGCTTCAAGGGGCAGAGATTAATGCCCTCAGCGATACCCTCGCCGAACAAGGACGCGGCACCCTCACCGCCCCCGGTCACACCGTCTATGACGGCTGGCGCGTTGGATCCTTTGAAGAGCTACACGCGGGCCGTGTCGCACTCCTCGAACGTGCCTCTGGCATGGGCAATCATGTGGTCATGGTCCCGACCCCTATCGAGAGCGCGATCAATATCGGCGACAATGTCAGCCTCAGCAGCCTCGGGCGAAGCGGTGCTGTGCAGATAGTGCAAGACTTCAGCCTTGGGTATGGGTTGGGAAGGTAGGGGGTCTGCCTTGCGCCAAGACTTGCGTAAAGGTGGATTTTTCCTTGTTGCGTTTCACAAGTAAAGCTCCGATCCCCCAATTAATATGGGCCAAAGTTTTGCGGATGGCCTTTTGTTTTGGTGCCGACTGTAGAGTATGCTGTAGCTAGCAGCTGCAAGCCCCTTCGCAAATCGTCTTCCGATCGCGAAAAAGGCAGCCGCATGAAAGAATCTAAGCCGCCATAAACACTAAATCGAGAACCTGGTACAACCTGCAAATGATTCCGAAGGCACCAGTCTGAAACTTGGCGTGCTATTGGTTTGGGCATCCTAAGCCACATTGTCAGCCCGCCTATTGGCTCGATCGTCGTCCAATCAGGCAAATATTCATGGACGAGAGCGAGAGCTTTTTTGCGCATTTTACGCAATGTATGGCGGCGGTTGTCCAAAGATTGGTCCCCAAGATTAAAAAGATGCACTACCGCTATCTGCTCGAGCACCGAGACGCCTAGATCGATTGAGGCCCGTGCCCTCGCTAATGCGCTGATAACGCGCCGATCAGCACGAAGCCAGCCAATCCTCAGACCACCCCAATAGGATTTTGAAACAGAGCCAATTCGAACGATACCTGCCGCATCAACCCGGCCTGAGAACCGCGGTGGCGGTTGGTCCAACCAAAGGTCAGCCATTGTCTCATCTAGCACAAGAAAGCGCTCCGTGCCCTTAAATTGCGCCGATAAGGCAGAGCGTAGCTCGGCGCCCATTACAAGGCCAGTTGGGTTTTGATGATCTGGAATCAGGTAAGTGATGCAGTCGCCCCCTTTCCTAACGGCCTCTAGAAGAGCGGTACTATCCCAATCGTTGGGCAACAAAGGAATTGCGCGTGCTCTACATCCAGATTGCATTACTGCATCGATGGCAAAGGGATAAGTGGGTTGCTCCATCAATACCGAGCGACCCGGCCCACCAAAGGTACGGAGCATCAAAGCAAATCCAGACTGCGCTCCCGCGGTGATCAAAATCTCTTCAGGGTGAGTCACCAACCCAGATCGTGTGTAATAGCCGGCAACTGCAGCCCTAAGTTCAGGTATTCCAAATTCACTGTAACCGTGGCCAGGAAGATAAAAGGGAAGTCTTGCCAGCGCGAAGGTCAGTGCGGAATGCACATGCTCGCTGGCCCCCAGAGTCGCGGTCGACAGATCGAGCATTGTGGGTTGGTCACTTGGAACGTGACCTGTCGGTCTCGAATCGACCCAATCTGGATAAGTAGTTAGCGTTCCTGACCCCCGTCGGCTTTCAAGAAAACCATTCTGTCGTAATTGGTCCAACGCGGCTGTCACAAGTGTTCTGCTCACACCCAATGTATCCGCTAATTCTCGTTCACTTGGGATGCGCAATCCCAACGCCAAGCGACCGTCGAGGATTAGCCGCCGCAACTCATTAGCGAGCCGATGGTGCTTTGGGCCGGACCCATGCTCCTGCCAACGTCCCAAATATTGTTGTAGCGTACTTGTTACGATTTTTTTCATGCGCATAAAGCCACTATGTTCAAAGTGGCCCTCGATTTCAATGCCACTCGAATATAACAGCAGGCTTATTCGCCCTAAATACCCCCACTACGGTGGAGGGTCGCTTTACGCCTAGCCTAGAAACAATAATCAGAGGTCGTTCGACATGACGAGAATTAGCGAAATTGCTTTGCTAGCAGAAGCGGACAGGAGGGCCGCCGCTTATCTGGATGGAGTCAGTAGCAGGCGAGCATTCCCTAGTGATAACACGCTAAATGCCTTGAGAGGATTGTATGAGCCACTTTCTGACCTCGGGCGAGATGAGCTAGACACACTCAAGCTGTTGGATGAGCTAGGGTCGCCTGCCACGGTTGGATCCAACGGGGCCCGCTACTTTGGTTTCGTAATTGGGGCAACGCTTCCGGTCGCGGCAGCTGCAGACCGGCTGCTTCTTTCCTGGGACCAATGTGCATCAACAAGCACCACTTCGCCAGCTTGCGCAGCATTGGAAGAGGTCGCGGCAGGTTGGCTACTGGAGCTGTTGGACTTACCGAGAGACAGTGCCGTTGGATTTAGTACAGGGGCTACCGCTGGAACTATCGCATGCTTGTCCGCCGCTCGCCAAAAACTTTTGAGTGGCGTTGGATGGGACTTTGAGAACGACGGTTTGGCAGGGTCTCCTGAAGTCAAACTTATTGTGTCAGAAACATCTCACACTGTAGTGCGCAAAGCGGCTAGAATTCTCGGCTTTGGGGCAAGTCGCATAATTGAGGCGCCCGTCGATGGTTACGGTCGTGTGGATCCTTCACGGCTTCCTGAATTGGACAATCGCACAATACTTTGCCTTCAGGCGGGCGAAGTAAACACCGGCGAATTCGACCTCTTCAACTTGATCATCCCCGCCGCACGCGCTGCCGGAACTTGGGTGCACATAGACGGAGCCTTTGGCCTTTGGGCGCGCACATCCTCACGACGAATCCTCTGTGAAGGCGTCGAGCTGGCAGACAGTTGGACGACAGACGGACACAAATGGCTCAATACTCCATATGACTCAGCTGTTACAATTTGTCGCGATGCGGATTTGTTTTCCAGGGCGATGAAGAGTGACGCAGTTTACGCGATGTCCGACAATAGTGCGCAACGAAACCTAAACCTAGAGTTCTCGCGTCGAGCGCGCGGCATCGCGATTTGGGCGGCTTTGAGAAGCTTAGGCCGAGTGGGTGTCGGAAAGATGGTGGACGAACACTGCCAGCTAGCAAATGAGCTGGCGAGGCGGTTGAGTAATGCCGGCTTTGAGATCATTAACCGCGTGGTCTTGAATCAAGTGCTTGTAAGGTGCTCCACTGATGCTGAAACCAACTTTGTTCGCGAAACGGCAATCGCTTCGGGCAAGGTATGGTTTGGTCCGACGATCTGGCAAGGGCGAGCAGCCTTCCGGATTAGCATCAGCTCTTGGAGAACAAGCCTTGAACATATCGAGCAGCTTTCAAATGAGCTCATCAATGCACTTGAGCAATCCAAGACAGTCCGTAGCGGGAACAAACATTCAAATGAGAGATTGGGCTGAATGATTTTTCAAGATCTTCACATCAACACGCCACTCGTAGAGGTGGGTAACTGGCATAAGGCACATCAAAAACCAGCCTTGTTTAAGATGGACGCTTTACAGCCTTGCGGCAGCTTCAAAATCAGAGGTATCGGGCGACTTTGCACCAAAGCAGTGCTTGGTCACGGTGCCACCTCTATTGTATGCGCATCAGGAGGAAACGCCGGTTATGCGGCGGCGTGGGCGGGTCGAGAGCTCGGTGTAGGCGTAACAGTTGTTGTGCCGGAATCGACCTTGATCGAAACACAACAAGCAATCAAGGCTGTTGGCGCGGAGGTGATAACTCACGGCAAAAGCTTCGATGACGCCCATGTACTGGCGTGTTCTATCGCGCAAAGCAAAGGTGCCGTGTACGTGCATCCGTTCGACCATCCACTTCTATGGCAGGGACATGCTACTTTGATTGACGAAGTGGTCGGAGCAGGTGCAGATTTCGACTGTGTTGTCACAAGCGTCGGCGGAGGTGGCTTGATGCTTGGGATCTTGGAAGGCCTGCGGAAAAATGGATTAGCGAATACACCCATCATCGCTATCGAAACTCACGGCACGGCGTCTTTAAACGCTTCATTAGCGGCTGGGCATTTGGTGACCCTTCCAGAGGTCAAATCGATTGCGACTTCACTCGCCGCAAAGACCATAGCGCCAGCGGCTTTTGCTGCGGCCGTTGAATGCAACATTATCAGCCTTCAAGTTTCAGATTCGGAAGCAGTTGCTGGATGTTTGGCCATGGCAGATCGCTATCGCATACTTGTCGAACCCGCTTGCGGTGCGGCTGTCGCTGCTCTCGATGTGCATTCGGACGTATTGGCGCAGTTTCAGCGTCCCCTAGTGGTAGTTTGTGGCGGCATAGGCGTATCTCTCGAACGCCTAACAAAGTGGTCAACGCTAGCGATGGATTAACTGTCAAATACTGCCATCCAACTCACTGTCTGTTTCGACCAAAACTCCATAGATGGAAGGGTCTAAACTGACCCTTTCTAAACGGTAGCAATAGAGAGCACTAGGGAGTAATTTTTGAACAAATCTGGAACGATAGCATGACATTCAACACATGAGCGCGCCGAAATGAGGTCCGCGAGGGCAAGCAAGATTTGCCGCAAAGCTTGCGAATTCAGCGCGCGAGACTTACACCTAAAGGCTGGAGTTGTGCTACTGTCGATGTACTGGAGGCCTCCCTTTAGTCGGGCTCTGTTTACCATGCCTAATGCATCCTCAAGCCATTCTGGCCCTCTAATGAAGTGAGCACGCTCATCGAATCTGCCTTGCCCTACCTGCCGCCGCTCTCAAAAGCTGGCCCAAAACTTGCTGCGCTCCCGATCCGAACGCGGAGATGTCTGATGGGAAGACCGCTCAAGGCAGATGTGGATCAGCGCCAGCTTGGTTTGTTTGGCGAGAGTTTGGCGCTTGGCCAGAAGCCGAAGGCGGTGAAAGCGTTGCCCGTTGCGGCTGCACAGCTTGCTAAGTCTGATGTCTCACCGAAGCACCCTCCCGCGCCGGTCAAAGTAGAACCAGTCCCCCGCAAAAGCCTCAGCTCCCTTCCCTCCGAAGTCGTGCGACCCGCAGAAGCAGCATTGGTTCTTTCAGTGTCATTGAGCTTGCTGAAGAAGTGGCGAGCCGAAGGTGTTGGGCCTCGCTTTGTTCGGCTGGGCGGACGGGCTATTGGCTATCGCCGGGCTGATTTGTCAGACTGGATTGCCGCCAGGGTCAGTTGATTTTTGCATTGGCGCAGAGTTTTTCTGCAGCTACTTCGGGAGTTGAGCCCCAAAAGGATCGCCAGATTCCCCAATCGCGAGCATTGTGGCGATGGGACATGGTGGGGCATATTTGGCCAAGCTGATGCGTGCTGGAACCGTTCGAAACAGATCGATCCATCTGTGGATATCAGGTGGATAAGTCCTCGTTTTGGGGCTTCCCGATTTTGGTGAACATGCTGGATTAGTGTAGTTTTTCTGAGTTCTCTTGGTCTTGCGAGATCGCAGTTCCGCGATGCTTGTCGAGCCTGAGAGAGGATTAGACCCATGAATACCGATACACTTCTAACCGTCGAAGATGCCGCCGCCCATTTGAAGATTTCCAAGCACACGCTGAACCGCTGGCGTGTAACTGGGGAAGGCCCTCCCTTTATCAAATACGGCCCCCGGCTTGTACGCTACCTTGTCACGGCGCTTGATGCTTGGGCGTTGGATCGCCTGTATGCCAACACCAGCCAATACGGACGGTAGGCTCTTGGCCTTCCAATCTTCGCCAAATGCCAGAGCGTTTGGGCGCGTCAAGGTAACCTTCTTGAAGGGGGCTTTGCCCACCTTGACCCGCCCATCACGCTCTGGCGCGCCATTAGGGGTCGGGACGCGGGGCGCGTCCCGTTATCACTTCCGGACCTCGCCTCTGGCAGGTCGAACACGGGGCTGCTGGAGAAGAGTAGGATTGCAGCTATCGACTTTACCGGCAAAATATTAGATTTGACGGTAATGACTGCTATGGCTACATTTCCGATTGTACTGAAAACCGACAGCGCAGCTCGCCAAGTCAGTTCGTCATTTGGGCGCTTGGATATGCCAAGGCTTAACCTTTCCAACCAACCGCTTTTTAATCACCGATTGGCTGGGCTAAACGATACACAGCGCTGGCTCAGCCACGCTTGAGTCACGAGGCCTTTGTTTGGCCAATCATCTATAATCTTTTGTATTTTGGATGCTCTATTCGTACTCAACATACGAATTCATCATAAAATATGAAATTCGATGAGGTCGGACCCAACTCTTGAGCGGATCTTTGAAACCGTCAAATAGCTGCCTCAGGCCGCGACTTGCTCATAGGACAAACGAAGAAGCGAAGAGATTGGCAATGTCGGCATTGAAAAAGTCGCGCCATCTCGGTCACAGAACTCAACGAGTACAAAATCGTCATCCAACAACTCGACCACAGTTCCAACCTGGCCTTGAACGAGGCCCAAGTCGCTCTGATCGCTCAAGAGCGCCACAGCATCTAGCAAGTTGAGTTGCACTTTAGTCATGCTTCTTGTCCTCAGATCCGGCGCGCTTGTCAGTCACAACAAAGGCCGAAACAAATTTTGCGACGTCGTCTCCAGTCCGTATCACCCACAATGATCGCACAAAAGCTGACTTGGTTCCATAGGTAAGTTTAAAGACAATCGCGTAATGCCGGCCGAACTTGTCCTGGCGGATGAAGTTAGGAGTTTGTTTGCGGGCTGCGTCGAGCAATGCGGATCGCAAGACAGCGACCTCTGCCAGCCCTATGCGCAATGCAGACTTGAACACTCTTGCTTTGTTGGCACCAATTCGATGGCTCGGAGACAGCACATATTCCGTCAACTTGGCCTCAGAGATTGATACGTTATCACCAAAAGGCTGCATCACTCCCGCCCTATGGCAAACCGCTCGGCCACCTTCTCAGCAATAATCCGTGCGGCGGTATCGCCGGGGTGCGCATAGCGTTCAGTCGATGATGCGTTCGCATGTCCTAAAGCTCGACCTACGAGATAGAGTGAGGCACCATCTTCGACAGCGAAAGTCGCAAAGCTATGGCGTAGGTCATGGAGCCGAACATCTGAGAGCCCCGCGAGCTCGCGGACTTTCAGCCATGCCTTATTGACCCCCAAAACCGGCTTGCCGGAGATTTGGGACATGAAGACATAAGGACCCAAGCGCGGGAGGTATTCGAGGATAGCGCGCGCTTGCTCGGACAGAATGATCGTGCGTGATTTATTCTGGCTACCCATCTTTGTTCGGATGGGCGGCAAAACAAGACGCGAGCGCTCAATGTCAACTTCAGACCAGTTGAGCTCGGTGATTTCGTTACGGCGCGCGCCTGTCAGCATGATCAGGCGAATGATGTTGGCATAATGAGGCGCGATGACCCATGCAGCTTGCGCTTCATCAAGGACCGTCCAAAGCTTCTTTGCCTCTTCCGTGGTGATGGATCGTTCCCGGCGGTTGTCGCGCAGCTTTTGGACTTTGGAGCAGGGATTGGTTTCCAAAATTTCCCGCCAAATCGCCCACGAAAACATCGCGGACAAACATCTCATGCCACGGGAGGCAGCACTGGGCCCACCCTTAACAATAGAACGGCCCCGGGGGCCAGTCTTGATATCGTGTGAGGTCTTGCCCGCCGCAACGTCTCTTTGCCAAGCAGCAAGATCACTGGGCCGAATGTCCTTTGCAATGACATCATCCAGAAGGGGTTTGATATGGCGCTTGTAAGAAGTGGCATCGACCGACCAAGACGACTCCCGCTTAAGCGGCTTGTCACTGGGTCCATCGCGGAAATACATCTCAAACAACTGGCCGATGGTCGCGTCACGCATGGCCTTCGCTATGACCAGCCCACCTTTTCCGGCCAAAGCTTTTACCCGTTCACTCGGGGTCTCAGATAAGTCGATACCCTTGGTCGCCTCTGTGATGACTTCGCGCGCACGGTTGCGGGCTGCCTCAGGAGTCCAAGGCAAACCGTGCTCGCCAATCGTCATCCATCGTTGTTGACGGTTGACGCGATACTTCACGCAATAGGTCTTCCGGCCACTCGACGAGATCCGGAGCATAAAGCCACGCAACTCAATGTCCCAAATCCGCGTGTCGCCGGTCTCGGGCGGCATCGCGGAATCGACAAATCTCTTGTTGATTTTCGCCTTCAAAACGTCTGACATTGTCAACATCCTATGCCATCTTTATGCTACCAAACGACCCCATCACGCGACACCATCACCTCAAAAATGGCGAAGTTTGGACCCAATTTCAGCTTTTTTTGCTACCAATTTGCTACCAAATGGGAAAAATTCAGTAACAAGCTACCCCATAACATTACAAGAAAAACTATGTATCGCAATATATTACGAAAAATCGTGACAAGCCGTGAAAACGCGAAAAAACGAGGGGTTCACTTTTCGTAATGATGGGGTCGCAGGTTCGAATCCTGTTTGCGGCACCAGTTTTTGCAATAAAAAAATATTTTACATCGAAACCTAAACCTTCCGATTGCTCGAAATAATTACCTTTTATGAAATTTGCTACCAAATTTGGGGGTTTCAGCGGGGCTGATTTTGGCAAGGCAACTGCTTTTTTCTGGAGAGTTATGGGCTTTCAAGGTACCCCTATGCCGAGTACCGCCTGCTGTTGATGAGTGAAGGTGGTTAAGGGGTGTCTGTATGGACACCATACGAACGATCACAGTTGGGGCGGGGCATCGGCTTGATGTTGTGGAGACGGGACGGAGACGTCGGTTTTCTGATGATTTCAAGCTGGCCGTTGTGACGGCAAGCTATGAGGCGGGTGCCGTTGTCACCGATGTGGCGCGCCGCCATGATGTAACGGCTGGTCAGATTTACCACTGGCGCATGCTATTTGGAGCCCGGCGTGGCATTGATGTTTTGCCAGTTTGCGTGCCTGCTTTTGTTCCAGTGAGCGTCGCCTGTGAAGAGGGTATTGAGCAGCCACCACCTAAGCGCATTGGCCAGATGCCTGCTACTGGCTCGCTAACGATTGTGCTGGCATGTCGTCGTCAGATTATGGTGGGTGCTGGTTTTGATGCGACGGCGCTTGCCAGCATTGTGACCACGCTGGAAGCCTTGCCATGATCACATTGCCATCAGGATCGGGATCATCAGGTGTACGCGTATGGCTTGCAACCGGGGTAACGGACATGCGCAAGGGCATGAACGGTCTGACGAGCTTGGTGCAGGACGGGCTTGGGCGTGATCCCCATGGCGGGGATTTGTTCGTGTTTGGCGGCAAGCGCGGCCATATGGTGGAGGTTGTTTGGTATGATGGCTTGGGCTGCTCGCTTTATATCAAGCGACTGGAACAGGGCCGATTTATCTGGCCCAGTCCCGCTGATGGAGTGGTGGCGATATCGTCAGCCCAACTGGGTTACATGCTGGAAGGCATTGATTGGCGTCATCCCCAACGGACATGGTCACCCCAAGCAACAGGGTGATCTGTTGTTTCGTTGACACCATCATCAGACATGGCATTTTCACTGTATATACGGCGTCAGGCTGCATTTTAGGGCGCCACAAGCGCACCAGATTGTGATTCACTGTGGCCATGTTGGAGAAACCCAAAGACACTATCGCCATGAAGGCAGAGCTACTGGGAGCAGCGGCAGACCTTGCCACAGCCTTGGCAGAACTGGCGGCTTTGAAGGAGTTCGCCGCCTATCAGGCACTTGAGATCGCCAAGCTCAAGCATCAGCTTTATGGCCGAAGCGCTGAGCGGTCATCTGTGCTTATCAACCAGCTTGAGCTGGAACTGGGCAGCGCGATTGCCACAGCCACCACTGCCGATCTGGCCGCCGTGGAAGCTAATGCTGCTGCAAGCTTAGCGCGCAGCGCCAACCCGGATCCTAGCCTTGCGCGCAAGAAGCCCGTTTGTGGTCCACTGCCAGAACACCTTCCCCGTGAGAGCGCGTGGTCGTAGCTTCGCCGTGTGCGTGTGCTGCGTGTGGCTCAGAATGCCTGACCAAGGTAGGCGAAGATATTACCGAGACATTGGAAGTGATCCCCTGCAGCTGGAAGGTCATCCAACATGTGCGCGAGCGCTTCTCCTGCCGGGCGTGTGAGAGCTTCACCCAAGCCCCCGCACCGTTTCATGCGATTGCGCGCGGTCGCGCCGGTCCATCGCTTCTCGCCATGGTGCTCTATGAGAAGTACGCACAGCATTTGCCGCTGAACCGTCAAGCTGAGCGTTATGCCCGCGAAGGCGTACCTTTGGCGCTATCGACTTTGGCCGATCATGTTGGTGCCTGCGCCTTTGCGCTAAAGCCGAGGGCGGATCTGATTGAGGCCCACGTGTTGGCCGCGGGGCCGCATCCATGCCGACGACACCATCGTGCCCATTCTGGCAGAGGGCAAGACCCTCACCGGGCGACTATGGACCTATGTCCGCGATGACAAGCCTTTTGCTGGAGATGGCGAAGGCAAGGAAGCTGGCGAGGTTGGGACGGGTCCCTCCACCGTCTTCTTCAAGTTCAGCCAGGACCGCTCGGGTGATTATCCCAAGGAACATCTGGGGTCCAAAGGCAACGCGATCCTCCAATCTGATGCTTTTGCGGGCTATAATCACCTATATTAACCAACGCGGATGCCGGGACCCCTCATTGAGGTTGCCTGCTGGGCGCATGCGCGGCGCAAGTTCTTTGAGCTGGTCATTCTACCCAAGACTGGCAAAGCAGGGCCAAGCGTCAAAGCCGCTGCACCCTTGGCGCACGAAGCCGTCACACGCATAGACGCCATCTTTGACATCGAACGCGTCATCAACGGGGTCAGTGCGCACGCGCGTCAGGCCGCCCGCACGGCACAGTCAGTAGACCTCGTCACAGACCTGTTTGACTGGATGGCTCAGCATCGCGCAAACTTGTCGCGCCATGCACCCGTGGCCAAAGCTATGGATTACATGCTCAAGCGCCAACCTACTTTCACTGTGTTTTTGCGCGATGGACGGGCCTGCATGACCAACAACGCCGCCGAACGCGCCCTACGTCCCGTCACCCTTGGTCGAAAAGCTTGGCTGTTTGCCGGATCTGTTGCCGGGGGTGAGCGCGCCGCACTCATATACACCCTCATCCAAACCGCAAAACTCAACAATATCGACCCACAAGCATACCTCGCTTCCCTTCTAACCCGCATGCCAGCCTGGCCAAACAAACGCCTCGGCGAACTCGCACCCTGGAACTGGAAGCCCGAAATCGCTGCTCAGGCCTAAACCGCGTGGTACTCGGCGGAGGGGTACGAGCAAAAGGCGGCGGCCAAAGCACCAGAAGTTCGACAATTGCTTCGGCTCTGGGTTTCTTTAAAGTCTAGGTCGCTATGTGTAGCCTATTTAACATCTTACCCCCTCTCATCTGTCGATCGCCCTCGGAAACTCCGGTTAGCATTCACCTGACTTAGGCTTAAGTGACTGCCGCGCCGAGTTCGATTTATCGAACGTGGCATTCTTCGTGTTGTACACGTTGACTTGGTAACTTCGGAACGGCGGTTATTCGGGACTCGGCTCCATATTTTCGATGATGCGCCCGCCGCCAATTTCATGAGCATCTAGGAAGTGGTTTACCCGCTCGGGAGGGGCAACAAACCGTATATTCCTGTTTACTCCATGAAGTGAATCCATGGCTTCCAACTCCTCGCGGGTATCAAGGTCGAATACTAAGCGGCCGTCTCCAAGCATGCCATTGTCCAGAATCCGCAGACTTGGGTTGCTTTCGAGCAGTTCCATTTCTGATGGCTCGATATTGGCAACGTAAATGCCACGCCAGTGCTTGCAAAAACTGGCATGATAGGTTGCGGCAATCATCGCTCGGGGTTTCTTGGATGGGTTTGGAACGCCGCGGTGCCACATTCGTGGATCTCGGAAACAAACGCTGTGTGCTGGAATTTCCATTCGCGTAGGAATACGCCGTGCTACCAGACCCGGGTGGTTCTGCAACCGATCATGTGCCGTCCAGGTCGCAACAGTGGTTTCCAAATGGCTCCCAGGATAAATCTCTGTTGCCCCGTTGGCGATGGTTATTTCCTCAAGAGCTATCGAACAGCTTAGTGTCGTGGTAGGCGGCGGCCAAGGTTGCCCATCTTTTGCAGCATCTTCAGGCGATTTCCAGGAGTAAGGGCGGTCAAAATGCAATGGCTGGTAACAACTATCAGGGCAGTTGACATTGCCGCTGTAAAAGCCGAGCCACGCGTCGGGACCGAGTACTCCAGCCACCACGCATTCGATGAACGGATTGGTCAACAACTCGGCACTTGCGAAAGGTGCATAGCGTCTCAGACCTAGTTGCAGATGGCCATCACCCGTAATTTCTTCATGTCTTGTGCGTTTTCCTGTTTTTCGGACGCGCTCAACATCTTCAAGAATTGAGTGGGTTAACAGCTTGCAGGTCTCTGCGGAAACAATTTCTTGTACTACAGCGTATCCCACTGTGCGGATGTCATGAACGATCGCCGCAAGCTTAGCATCATCAATTGTATTCGCTAAGCGTTCCTTTTCCGAAATCTGAAAATGCATCTTCACACTCCACTTTCTAATTGCTGGATATTGCCGTCGCGCCATCGGTGGGGCCTATTTCTGGGCCACAGCTGCAGAAATACTCCACTTGCTGCCTCCGGCCGCACGAACACCCAAGGGGTACCTACACCGTCAAGTGCCAAGCCCTTGAGGGTAAAGTCTCTGATTGCCTCCTCAAGATCATCGACGTGCAAGCATAAAATGCGAATGCCTTCACCCTTTTCCTGTAGGAACTTGTAAATCGGCGAGTTGTCCGAAGTTGGCGCAACAAGCTCGATGAAGCCACCCTCTTTGAGGCGAAAGAAGGCTATCTCCAAATGCGCCTCGGGATGGCTCGCGCGATGACTCAAGTGCAGCCCGAGTCCATCGCGCCAGACCCGAATTCCGTCATCTAAGTCGAAGACTGCAATAACGACATGGTCAAACCCGCAAATCATTCAGTTGTACTGTCCTTCTATGTCACAGAGAGAGTCACTTTCTGGCTGCTACATAGCAAATGGTGACAAGCGCCGACTCCAGTAGGCAGTAGCGAGATCAGCCCGTAACGCTCTTATTGCACAAAATGCCAACAAGAGTAAACACCTATTTCAAGCTTGATCTTGACTCATGTGTTCGGCTAGCTTGGAATCTTGTGGTAGCCGAACTTGGCGACGGATATGCCCAATCCATGCGGCGAGCTGGATCTAGCTCGCCATGTTTTGCTTTGTTACACGGCACCCGTCGTGCAGTCCTTTGCAGCTGCTGGTCATACTGCTCAGCTCTCGCCCAAAACCTCGGGTTCGCTCGGCCAGACGATTTTGCCGCGGTGGTATTTGTTTGCAGTCGCCTCGATTGCGCCCATAAGCATGGTTGCCACTAGGTTAGGTGCGTCAGCGTATGGTAAGCCGAAGCGCAGGACCTGCTCGCCGGCTCTTGCAGTTAATCCCATCAGCATGTCTGCGAGCCTCGCAGCGAGCGACACTGGAATAGCATGCTCTTTTGAAATCCGTTCTGCGATCGTTAGGCTAGCAGCCCGTCGTGCGACGAAAAAGTCTGACTGAAATTCGCCAGTTATGGTTGGTTCGTGCATAAGCTTGCTCATAAAATCGCCTTTCTCATGAACATTTTCGAGATATAAACGGACAAGGCAGCGAACGTAATCTTCAAAGTCCTCCAGCTGCGCCGATTCGTGCCTTTGGCGCTTTCTCAACGCCAAGGTTTCCCGCAAATAGAGGCGCTGAAGCAGCTCGGTTACATTTTTGAAATAAACATAGATTAGTGATCGGCTGACGTTTGATTCCTGTGAGATTCTATCCATCGTTGCAGCAGACACGCCTTCACGCGCTACTATAGTCGCTGCACAGTCAAGAATTGCGGACTCGCGATCCTCAGGGTTCATTCGTCGCGGGGTGCGGGCTCGTCCGGACACAACATTCTCCATTCGCGAATTTCCTAGTAGCCCCGAAGTGAGGTTCCTACCAGCCACAATTTTAGTAGTTTTGCCCCAAAAACATTTGCTGCTTGAACGGACTGCCACAAAGATTCTGCTAGCAGATCTAAAAATACGACGCCGGAAAGTGATAAGGGGTGAGGTCTCTCTAAGACGACAAACACGGCGCTGCTCACCGCAGGAACTAAACACACTTACAGTTGGTGACAATGGTTAACGTCTGGCTTCAAACTCACATTAAGGACAAAAGGCATCCAAAACCAAACTAAAATGATCCAAAAAAAGACGGACGGCTGTGCAAAAGCGCTGCCGTCTGTTTAGTTGGGAGGAAACAAGCAGAATGGCAGTTAAAATGGGGTCCTAAATGCCTAAAAATTCTTGCGTACTGTTAAGCCAAAATAGCGCTCGAAGTCCCTTGCAACACCACTGAAAATCCCGCCATTGCCCTGCGAATAGGTTGAGCGGTAGAATTTATCTCCGGCATTTTTGACCAGAAGCGTCACATCCCAGCCCGACGTCGCATCTGAAATAGTCACGGATGCGCCCAGTAGATCGTAGCTCGGAGCTATTGTAAATGGCGTTTGCGATATCGAATTCTGCTGGCGCGACTGGTAAGTATAATTGCCATTAAGTGTCATCTTCAGACGCGACGAAAGGTCAATCTTATATGACGCCCGCAGTGCAAGCTTATTCTTCGGTGCAAACGGCAGCGGTTGACCATCGACATTACATGAAACTGCCGCTCCGACCGGGCACCTAAATGTTTCGATACGCGCGTCGACGTAAGCATAATCCGCGGCCAGCGTGAAATTTCTTGTCAGCCTCGCTACCAAGTCAATTTCGATTCCACGCGTTGAAACATCGCCCGCATTGATCAGCCGTGTAACGATAACGCCCGCGACAACGTCAGGCTGGTTTGCCTGATAATTGGACACTTCGTCATTAAATAGCGCAATGTTCAGATCCAGCCTTCGGTCAAACAGGGTCGACTTCAAGCCAAATTCGAAATTATCCGATGTTTCTGGTTCGAGGGGTATGGTGTCCCGCGCGATCATGTTGAAAAATACGTTGAAAGCTGGCCCTTTGTAACCGCGCGAATAGGTCAAGTAACTGTTCACGGTATTGCTAACTTCAAATGCTAGTCCCAAACGGGCGGCAAAGTCATCGACTTCTGTCGATCCCTGACCCACAAAGGCAGGCTGGACGCCTGGTATTGGCGTTGCGGAAGTCGAGGTCCGATTGGCGTCGAATTTAAGCTCGTCACGAACCAACCGCCCGCCAACAATTCCACGGAACTTATCAGTGAAATTGATATTTGCCTCACCGAATATCGAGTAGTTATTCGATGTTGTGCTATATCTGTTAAAGCCAAAATTCGACGTAATTCCGTTTGCACCTAGAATACTTACGTCACGGCGATAGGTCTCGTTGTTCTTCGAGTGAAAATAGTAAAGGCCAATAACATAGTCTACTAAACCCTTTGGCGAGGCCAATCGGACCTCTTGTGTGAACTGGGAAGAATCCACCGTTCCAAGATCGACTATTTGACTAGGTGTTCTGGCAGACAGCCCACTAAAACCGTCCCCGTCCACCCTTTGGGTGCCACTCCAGCTGCGAGATCCGGTTATTGACGTTAGCTTGAAATCGTTGAATCGGTAATCAAACTGAGCGGATACTCCTGAAAACTCGTCCGAAAACTGATTATCCACATCAGCTGCCGTTTGGAGGTTGCGGAAGGATGCTGTAATCCCTTGTGCTTGGAGAATAAGCGGCAAGGTCGCGCTCTGTGTTACAATACCTGTCGGATAAGCGGCGGTGGCAGTCCCAATGTAGATGACGCCAGCACTCTTTGCTTCACTCTTTAAGTAATCGCCGCTGATGAGAATATCGAGATCAGGAGTCGGTGTGAACAGCAGCTTTGCTCGTCCACCATTGCGATTATAGCCGTTGACGCGTGATCCGGTTGTGATGTTGGTGACATTTCCACTGTAATCCGCAGAAACCAGTGCAATGCGTGCGCTTAAAAAATCAGGCACCAACTCACCATTGGCAACACCAGTTAAACGATACTCACCCCCCGAGTAACCGCTCGCCTCCGCATAGCCGCCCGGCTCCTGAGTCGGCGACTTTGTAATAACGTTGATCACGCCAGCTGAGGCATTTTTGCCAAAAAGCGTTCCCTGTGGCCCACGCAATACTTCTATGCGTTCGACGTCAATCAGGTCAGCCACCATTTGCCCTGGCCGAGCTAGTACTACGCCATCGAGCACCATTGAAACTGTTGGCTCTGCTCCAGGGGAGGTGGTGATGGTGCCGAGACCACGAATGAGAAGCCCTGTGTCTTTGGTGCCGGATGGTCGCAGGGTAATGGTAGGCACGAAACCAATTAGTTCAGGCACACTGTTAAGATTCTGCGTCTTGATGAAATCACCACTAACAACGCTGACGGCGACTGGCACGTCTTGCAGCGTTTCTGCCCGCCGTCGGGCAGTAACGATAATCTCCTCCACAGCATTGGCGGAATTGGCGGCATTAGTTACGCTTGCTTGCGCCCATGCAGGGTTTGCATACGCAGTTATAGTTCCCGACATTAAGGACAAAATGGCCGCGCGACGAACGCGCGGCTGACGGCTTTGCTTCCTAGATTGTTCACTTGTCATCAGAAACCTCCCTTACGTCGCTATTTTTGTTACTGCGCTTATGGCCATCAGAACTGAATTCGTTTTGATTGTTGGTTTTCCAATTTCAGTACAATGAGCCCACATTACAAAGTTTCATGTCGACTGTTTATCGAGCACGACACTTTCGCTTTTGGGTTATCTTATTCTACAAAATATCAATAAGCAACTCTTTTTTAGCTTTGGTAGTACTCGTATCGACGCAAGCGAGGCAGCATCAAATGTAGCCAGCTGAGGGCAACCAAGTAGGACATCGCCCCAAAGATGAAGAGCGGCCCGAAACCAAGCTGTGCCGTGAGCACCGCCCCTGTTACTACCTGAATCAGCGCACCTCCGACATTTCCAGAAAATGCTCCGAACGCGGTTACGCGCCCGACTTTCTCGCGGGGTACAATGTCTGTGATCACCGAAAAGATTGACAGCGAGAAGCTCTGATGACCAGCCAGCACCACGCCTACCAAGACCGCAACAGCCCAAAGAGACTCGATATGTAAAACAAGTGGCAATGGTAAAACCATTAGAGCCGAAACAAGCATCACAGTCTTTCGCGTTCGATTGACACTCCAGCCACTTTCCAGCAGTCGTGTCGAAATCCAACCGGAAGTCAGCCCCCCCAACGCCGCCCCCATTGACGCCATGGCCAGCGGGACGGCAAGCTCTTGGGCTGTCAACTCGTAGGTCTTGCGGTAAAAATCGGGGAGCCAAAATGCCATCATCCAAAAGGTCGAATCTGAAATCGCTTTGGCAATTACGATTGCCCAAGTACGGCGATCGGTAAGAATCGCACCATATTCAGGGGGTTGATCGGCCGATGGCGCTGCGGCTTCATCAACGCTTGGTTCAAGCGATGTACCGCGTACAGCCCAAAGCCAAATTACAAGAATGAAGAGGCCAGCCACGCCACCGAAAACTAGCGCGCCTCGCCAGCCAATCCAAGCGGCCAGAATGGGAATGACAAAGGGCAAGCTGATCGAGCCAAGGCCGCTAACGACCCCGCCAATACCAAAGGCAAGAGATCGCTTATTGGGCGGGAAAAGTACGGCCAGTGTCTTGATGACCAGCGGTGTCTGAATGGCCTCGGTAGCACCCAGCCCAACGCGAGCAGCTACAACCATGGAAGTGGTTGTTGCCCATCCGTGAGATATTGCTGCCAAACTCCATGTAACGATGCCAACTATTGTACCCCGTAGCAGCCCCAGACGGTCAACCAACCATCCTGTAAACAAGAAGGAAACAGCTGCAGCCATCTGCGTTACGAAGGCGAGATTGCCGAAATCCTGGTCAGTCCAGCCGAAATCTGCGGCCATGTCCGGTTTAAGGATAGCAATAATCGGTCGATCCATGGCATTGAAGATACCCGCAATGGATAACAGCAGGAAAAGGACCCATCTCAACTGCGGCGTGATCATCTTCATAACGTTTTCCTTAGCCAGCCAGCGTCGCAGAGCTCTGTTATAGAAGCGTGCCCGTTGAACTGGGCCTGCCGCCTACGTGCAAGTCTCCGAAGTAGTGACATTGTCCTGGCTCACGAATTTGTTGCACTTTAGAGGTCACACTCTCTCCCTTGTAACTTGACAGATTGTCATTAAGCATGCAACCCATACAGCAACGCTATACGTATGAAATCTCGGGACATCGCTTCCGGCGTAACAAAAATGGCACGTACTGGATGGTGGATGGAATCGGACAGGCTAAGTTACCCTACACGAATTTGGACCCCAGCGATGATGGCAAATAACCATCGACATAAGCGCTTTTCTGACGGTGCCTACCGAAAGAAATTAGGACGATACGGTGACATTCTGGGGACTTCAGTTTCAAAGTTTCGCGTGATCCAATGTGCAAGTGGTCGTTTTCTAGGCGGCTTGGGTTTAATCGAGGCATTTGCCAAGTCACACCGTTAAGGAGTCAGTTTTGCGCGTTCTATATATCGGAGGGACGGGTGAAATCTCGTCGGCCTGTGTTGCCGAGGCTGCAAAGGTGGGACATCAGGTAACTGTCTTCAACCGGGGACGGACATCCCCCCACTTACCAGCTGGAGTTGAGCAAATTGTAGGCGAACGAATAGACTACTTTGCCAGCACCTCGCTGGCGGCAAGAAATTTCGATGTCGTTTGTCAATTCTTAGCCTTTAACGCCGCCGATGCTGCTAAGGACATCGCAACATTTAAAGGGCGTTGTGGCCAGTTTGTTTTCGTTTCGAGCGCATCGGTCTACAGCAAGCCTATAGTGCAACTGCCGATCAACGAGAACACGCCAATTGGCAACCAGTTTTCTAGATATAGCGAAGGAAAACTTGAGTGCGAAGCGCAATATCTCGAAGCCCATAATGCCGATCAACTGCCTGTTACCATCATTCGCCCCAGCCATACTTATCGTCACCGATTGCCTAGTACTATAGTCAGCGGCGATCACCTCGCTTGGCGATTACAAAATGGAAAGCCCGTAGCGGTTCATGGCGATGGCCAATCGGTCTGGACACTGACACATGCCGAAGATTTTGCCAGAGCGTTCATCTCCGTTTGCGGACAAGACAAGGCGTATGGGCAGACCGTCAATATTACAAGTGATATGGGCCACACGTGGAACCATATATTGGCGACAGTCGCGGAGGCGATCGGAGTGGTTCCAGAAATTCGACCCATCCTGTCAAGCAGGTTGGAAGCAGCCATTCCCGAACTCCAATCCACATTATCAGGCGACAAGGCCAACAGCCTGATCTTCGATATGACTAAACTGAAAACTCTGGTTCCCCGATGGCAATGCGAAGTTTCACTAGACCGCGGCATTAGCGCGGCTTGGGCTGTAGTAGCCAAGCGCCTCCAAGACGGCTTTCAACCCGATCGCGAACTCGACACAAAGATCGACGAGTTGATCCATCAAGCTGAGCGAGAAGCTCAGACCTAATAGATTAAAGCTGCTGATTTCACAGGAAATCACAAAGGTGCTGTGCTGGAATGGCCAGCTCATCTCATTAAAGGGATTGGTTCCTCCAGAAAAGACGTTAGTGTGGCCTTTTACAAAAAGTATCCATCCGGCCTGACTTTCAATTACCCACAACTTCGTCGTCTGCCGATTTGTAGGCCTATTGTGATGTCGTGGAGGCGGGCAAGGCCGCGCCAGATAACGGTATTGCCCGGTGGTGGATCGCGGGTTCGGGCAAGGTAGCCACCAAGCCTGGCGATTTGCAACATATAGTCATGGAGCGTTCTATTTTTCAGTCTTTTCGTCGGTCGTGCAGCGTCGATCTCGTCGAGTGCGGTGATCTCACTGGTCGTCAGCACCTCGCATGGGTCGCCGTCGGGATGGGCGCAGGCCGACATGGTTAGCCAGAAGATACGCCAACTGACAACAGCAACTAGGACCAGGAACTTGACCAGCCGTTCGGCGGTGCGAAGGCGTGCTTCCTCGGCTTTGCAGCCTGACTTCATGATCTTGTGGAAGGTCTCGATCTTCCAGCGCATCGCGTACCACTGGAGCTTCTCGATGGCTTCCTGCAGCGTGGTCACGGGCAGATTGGTAACAAGATGCCAGTTGATTTCGTCTTTTGGATCGGGCGGATCGATCTCGACAGCGTGGATCCAGGTCAGCATCTGGGGCTTGTAACGCTTTTGCTTGCCGATAGGAGGTAAGGTTTCGATGGTGGCGAACTTGACCTGCAGCTTGGCCGCCCGGCTGCCTTTTCCAGCAACATCGACCTCGTGTGTGCCAGCCCATGCCACTTGTGCAAGGCGCGCGCGGACACGGTGAGGCTCACTGTCGTCCAGGCCACTCTTTGCGGCAAGCCTGTCTGTCTGTGCGCGCACAAAGAACTTCGTGTCCAGCTCTTGGGCTAGGCAGTATAGCTCATAGATGTCACTCTCTCGATCACCAACATGGATGCAGCGCTGTGGATCCCTCAGCAATGCCACCGACTGGCGCAAATTCTCCAGCCAGCGATAGCTTTCCTTGGTCTCGATCGGTACGCGTGTCGGATTGATATGCCGCTTCAGCGCTGCCGTGCCCTTGAAGCTATCTCGGGTCCAGAACTTCACCCCAGCAAGCCCCAGCGGCACTCCATCTGTCGTTACAGCAAGACTTGCATGCATCAACAAGCCACACAATTTCCGCTGGCTGGGCTGGCCAGCCTTGTAGTAGCCGCCATTGACGGTCTTGGTGAACCCAATCTTTTCTGGCGCTGCGCGCTTGAACAGGAACTTAGTGGTATCCTGTAAGATCAGCACAGGCTCCTCGCTTCTGGCAACGTGCTGGGCAAACCGCAGCGCCGTGGACGCAAAATGGCCTGCCATCATCCCGCTTTCGCTGATCTTGGGGTTGTCAAAGAACCTGTAGGCTGCCTTTGTCGCTGCCCAGTCGCCACACGAAACCGGGATCGGTTCTCCAGGCGTTGCTGCCATCGCCTCCATCAAGCGCCGGAGTCGTCGTTCCAACCGCTGATCGCGCAGCTGTAATCCTGTGACTTCCGCCTCCACCCAAGCATGTTCTGTCAATGACGCCTCCCTGCTTCGGCGTCACAGACAGAATCACAGATGATTCAAACAGATCAAGGCAGCAAAGCACTTATGGGTAATTGAAAGCCGGCGAGGGCCACGGCGTGGCTTAGGGCGCTGGTTTCCAGTTCCAGGGTGCGAGTTCTTGGAGGCGTGAAGCTGGCCATGAGGGCATGTGGGCGAGAAGATCGGCGAGCCAGG
>VYLP01000020.1_pt1 | contig 145680 bp, 124 predicted proteins | sample 5114311 | NCBI WGS metagenome assembly VYLP01 (sample SAMN12291775, study PRJNA351875) | freshwater metagenome | isolation source: freshwater lake | place: USA: Michigan, Lansing Lake | collected 2013-08-14 | reverse complement strand
CTGGCCTCTGGGACGTGATCGGTTCCCTCGTCACCATGTTCAATCCACACGAATGCCGAAACTACTTCGCTAGCTGTGGGTATGATGCAGATTGATCGGGAAGCGCTCTAATGGATGATTGCAGGATCAAGGCTGCGCAGGTGAACAGGCACAACAAGCCTGCAGTTTGCCGGGCAATGGGTGCGGACTTGGATGGGGCAATGTTGGTCGTCATTGTCCGTCACTGGCAGAGCTACTGCATCGACACAAATCGATATCGCATCTGTCATGTTTTCTTTGCAGTGAATCGGGTAGTGCTGTTGTCCAGAGCAGGAGGAAGCCGTTTTCAACAGGCCATACCACGCATGTCTCGTAGTCGGCGGTGCCGGACCCATGAAGTTTGCTTCCCTGCAACAAGGAGGCGACCATGGTTATTGAGCAGTTTGAGCTGGTCTCTGCCCCTCAGCCGTTTAAAACCCAGTCGAAGTTAGCAGGGTTTCCTGCTTTGGTCTTGAATGCAGATTATCGGCCGTTGTCCTATTATCCGTTGTCCGTTTGGTCTTGGCAGGACGCAGTAAAGGCCGTCTATATGGACCGGGTTGAAGTGGTGGCGGAATATGATCATGCCGTCCACAGCCCCAGTTTTGAAATGCGGTTGCCAAGCGTTATTTCGCTCAAAGAATATGTGCAGCAAGATCGCGCACCAGCCTTTACGCGCTTCAACCTGTTTCTACGCGACGGGTTTAAATGCGCCTATTGCCACGCGACCGATGATCTCACGTTTGACCATGTAATACCCCGTTCCAAGGGCGGAAAAACGACGTGGGAAAACATCGTCACCGCCTGTTCACCCTGCAACTTGCGAAAGGGTGGGCGCAGTTTGCGTGAAGCCGGTATGACACCTCGTAAGCCGCCGCGTAGGCCAACGATGCATGAGTTGCAGGCTATGGGCCGTAAGTTCCCGCCGCATCATTTGCACGAGAGTTGGGTCGATTGGCTCTATTGGGATGTGGTGCTGGAGGCTTGATTAAGCCTGCCTAACATCATTGTAATCTTGCGTGCGCCCAATTTCGGGCGTTCCCTCTTTCGATCAAGCAATTAAGCTCCTATGTCGAATGAAAGGCCGCCCATGAGTTGGCCCAAGGAATCACGTGATGAAGCGCCCGTTTGGACCAACCAGTGCACTTGCCCGCGAAACTTTGCGGCGTGGGATCGGGCGGGTGCGCGAAGCGGGCCCATTACTGCGCAAAGGCCGCCTTGCAGGGCTTGGCTTACTTGGCCTTTTGATTGGTTTTATACAAAGTGTTATCGAACTGGCGATGCGCGAGGCCTATGAAGCTCTCGATCGACGCCATGAGGCGCAGATTAAAAAGGGTAGTGACACGATGGGACGGCGACGCGAATGGCGGGAAGCGGATGACGATGAGGACCGCAAGGTCTATAGACGCAAAATGGAAGATGCCCGTCGCCGCTTTGAACTTGAGATTCGCGCTGCACGGGATGTCCAGCGCGAACAGCGCCGTGCCCAAGGTCGTATCAAGACGACTTGGACCTTGGCTGCAATTGGAGCCGGGATTTTCTTAGCCGCAGTTATTGGTGACGCGCTCAACCCCCTTGCTGGCATCGGCTTTGGCATCATGGTGGGTGGCGCGATCTCATGGGTGGGCTCATTATTCCTCCATCGCATCGGCAAGCCTGCGGCTGGAACAGCTGCAACGCCTGTGCCTGTCCGTCCTGAAATTGAAGCGCCAACGGTAAGCGAAAACGCCATGCCGCAAGGCCGCACTGAATTGGTGCAGCAAGTCTTGGCCGATGCGGCAGCAGCCTTGCGCTCCCTCGATGGAACAATGCCACGTCTACGCCATCCAGACTCAGTGGCTTCGGTGGCGCGCATTGTTGCGGTCGGCAATCGTTTGATGATGATGGTTGCGGCAAATCCAGAGAAGCTCGCCATCGCCCAGCGCGTCTTCACTTATTATTGCCCCGAGACAGTCAAGGTCGCCGAAGCGCTGGCCAAGCTTGAAACCGATCCGGCCCCAGATATGGAGCGGATTGGCGGCACCCAGACGATTTTGAAGAAACTGGAAGTGCTGTTTGAGCGGACGGAGCTGGAGCTTAAGGCGGACGAGGGCAAGGAACTAGATATTGATCTGAAGCTGTTGGATCAATCGATTGAGTCCGACCTTCGCTATCAATAGGGCTACCTCAGACCTTCTGGCAGACTGCAATTGCAACCCGGCATCCGGCCTTAATCACGGCTTCTAAGACTGGATGACCAAAAGCCTCTTTGGCGCCTTCAGCGATAGCCTGATCCTTGTGCGCGATTTCTTCATCGCGAAACTTGCTGATCATGGCTGACAGCTCAGGCTCATGATCGCCCAATTCCTCAATCTGCTCGCGGTAGTGGTCTTCGATCACTTCTTCGACGGCGGCCGTGCAGGCATGCGCGGCCTTCTCACCCATGAGAGCCGTCACAACGCCAAGGCCAAAGCCTGCTGCCCCCCAGATGGGCCCCAAAAGGGTTGGGCGAACTTTGCGCTCTAGCAATAACTTGTCGAACGCGGCCTTATGGATCGCCTCGTCCGCCTCTTGCTCGGCAAGCTGGGCGGCAATCTTGCGTGCACCGGGCAGGCGCGAGAACACAGCCCGCTGGCCTTCATAAATCCGTGTTGCACCAAACTCACCCGCATGGTCGACGCGCAGCATTTCTGCGACTCGGTCTTGTGCGAAACGACGGCCAGGTGCGGCGGGTCGGCTGGAGCGGGCAGTGGTGGCGTCAGACATCAGACTTCTCCGACAAACCGCGAGGATAAAAGACACTCAAGCCCGAGTAGATAGCTAGCTTGAGCGAGATCAACATATTCCACCCTGCCATCGACAGGCCAAGGAAGATCCAAGGCGCCTCATCACACCCAACGACATGTAAGGGCTGGTTGAGGGCGCCAATGAGGTCAGTTGGCACCGCCCCGCTGCTGGCTGCAGTGCAGGAAGGCAGGCCCGGCCACCACTTGTACTCAACCCCCATGTGAAAGCCTGCCACAATCGCGCCGCCCACAAAGGCGAAGGTCAACAGAAGGTTCAGAGCACGATTGGTCACTTCGGCCCCTTCCATGCGGCGGGCGAGAAGGGCGAGGGTGGCGATGGCTGCTGCAATCCAATAGGCTTCGCGCTGATGCAAACACAACGCGCAGGGTGCCAAACCGCCAAAGCGCTCAAACCCATGCGCGATGGCCAACATGGACAAGCTGGAAGCTAACGCAATCCAAGGCCATTGAGCCAAAATGAAGCTGAAGAGGGGGCGCAGTCGCATCATGACAATATAGGCCGTTCCTCGCGCTTCGAACAGTTCAGCCAGCATCGCATATACATGCGGCTTAGTGTCCGATCATATTGCCCAGCCAGGGCAGGTGCTCTTGTACCAAAGTTGCTGCAAAGCCCGCTCCGGCAAAAAGGCCCCAAACCATCACGACCAAAAAAATCGACCAAGCAAGACCCAATAAGCTGCCAGCCAAGGTGAATAGCCCATCTGTTTGTAGAAGGCCCACGGCAATCAAGGTGATGGCGAGTGATGGGATCGTATTGGTGATCGGCAACATAATGGTGACGGACGCGACCGCACAAATCGCACCTACCAGACGCTCCACCAAACCGCTCGCCAAGAAGGTAAGGCGCGGCTTTGAAAACACGGTAGTCCAGCGCAGGCGTTTATCGGCAAAGTCAGCAATCGACTCAATCCAAGCCGACTTAACCCGCGCTTCCAGCGCGCGCTTGGGCAACCAAACCTCTTGGGAACCCAGAGCCATTTGCAGGGCCAATAAGAAGATCGGGATCGCAATCACTTGTGCACCCGGCAGGCCCGGCACCAAACACGGAATAGCAAACAACAAGATCAACAGGCCAAAGGCGCGTTCGTCCAACTGATCGACAATATCGCCAATCAAAGCTCCATCAGGTCCTGCAACCTTTTTGAGGCTTACAATGGCGTCGATAAAACTGGCGGGTTGCTCTTGCGTGTCAGACGCGGGGGGCGGGGCAGAGGTCATCGGCTGTCTATACGCCCAGCCCCTGAGATTGCCAATCAGGATTGGGCACTGACCGCTTACGCTCTGAGTTTCGCATTCGTCACCTGCAGGAAGTTGCAGAAAATCCGATTGCATTCACAGGCAAGCCCGTTTAGGTACTGCCCTCCCAACCGTGCCCCGGTGGTGGAATTGGTAGACGCGCTGGACTCAAAATCCAGTTCCGAGAGGAGTGTCGGTTCGAGTCCGACCCGGGGCACCATTGGTTTTCCAAGACAATTTGATCACACTTTATGCTACCGCTAGTCGCCGAGCGACCCTAAATCGCGCGCTCAAAACCCATCCAATTTGACTCAAACTGCATCCACTGCAGCAAGCCAAGTCTAAGGTTTTCCTGAGACCATAGGGCGTTGCAGGAGTGTGCTATGGATGTCTCGTCGCTGATGAATGCTAAGATGCAGGCGCAAGCTGCCCAGTTGCAGATGGCGGCTTTGCGCGCGGTTCAGGAAACACCTGGCCAAGAGCGGGCTTTATCGACGCTGTCGCAAGCCATTGTGCAAACACAGGATGCCTTTGCGGTCAGTGCCGCAAAAGCCATCAGTGGGATTGATATCCTGGTTTAGCCTTTCTTGGGGCCGCTTTCTGGAGGTGGGTTGGAGATGTCCACACCTGCTGTCGCGAGCGCATTTTCAAGCTCTTCCTGATTAAAGCCTGAAACCAGCTTGCCATTGATTACAAAGCCCGGCGTGCCACCAATATTAAGATTCGTCGCTTGATCGCGCATCCCCGTGATCGTGGCCTCAACTTGGGGCTTTGCCATGTCGGCTTTCAGCTTCTCAACATTCAGGCCAACCGAGGCTGCGATCTGGAAGATTTGTTCGGGGTTAAGGTCGCCTTGAGCAGTCATTAAGGCATTGTGCATTTGTAGATATTTGCCTTGATTGTGAGCGGCGATCGCAGCTTTAGCTGCAGTAGTGGAGTTTTCAGACAAGATCGGCAGCTCTTTGAAGATCACGCGCACATCTTTGCGCGTTTGCATCAGATTAGAGACCCAACCTTGGGCCGCATGACAGAAGCCGCATTTATAGTCAAAGAACTCAATTACTGTGATCTTTGCATTGGCTGGGCCAAAGCTGAATTGTGCATGCTCGCTCTTCAGGTTCTTGAAGGCTGCAGCCACTTTTTCGTTCTGAATGCGCGCTTGCTTGGTTTCAAAAGCGCGCTGGGCTTCTAGCAAAATTTCTGGATTGGCGACAAGTTCATCGCGAATTAGGGCGCGGACGGCGGTTTGTTGCTCTGCCGTCAAGGACTTTAAAACGTCGGCATTAGCGGCCGCTGGTGCTACCTGCGCGGCGGTTGCTTTTGCTTCGCCAGTTTCTGCGGCTTTTTCAGTCGGCTTAGAACAGCTGGTGACACCAAATGCTGTGACAGAAAGTGCCAGCAACGAAACAAATGTATGAGGGCGCATCAGCGTCTCCAAGGAAATTAACTGAATCTAGGTCGGACTTTATCGGCTAACTCTTAATGTTTTGCGTGCGTTTCGGCACCGTCGTGACCGTGAGTAGCCCTATCTGGATGGATCACGCGCAATAGACCAATGGAGCTTTTGTGCGCAGAACTGGTCGCCGCCAAGGGGGCTTCGGGCAAGGCCGTGAAAGGACGGGCATCATTGCCCCGGCGATTAGCCTTCGTGGCCATGGGTAGGGTGATGGTTGAAATATCAAACGCCCGTCGCCATTCAGGCGTTGCACGGACCAAATTTCGCATCGCAAGGTCTGAGAAACGGTGCGCGCGCAACAGGTCGCCCAGATGATACGCTTCCTCTGCGGTCGCAAGTCGGGCGAGGCCGACCTGTCCGTTGCGGTCAGCCACGACCGCTAGTTGGTTCCAAGCAAAGGCGTTTGACGGCTCTAAACGCAGCGCGGCTCGCAAAGAAGCTTCAGCCTCGATCCGAAGCTCTGCCCGCTCAGTTGCTAGGAGGGACCTAGCAAGGCCAATGAGGAGTAGTGCCTCGTTCGGTGCTAAGGCCACCGCGCGCCGGTTAGGCTCAATGGAGGCTTCCGCCCTGCCATTCTCGTAATAGATTTGCCCCAAAAGTTCGTGAAAGAACGGGTTCTCGGGCTGCTCTGCGATCAGCTTTTGGGTTTCCCGGACTGCCGTTGTCAGATCGGGTGCCCGAAAGGCTGCCACTGCACGGGCATAACGCGCGTAAATGGATTGATCCGACGCTGGGTATTTCACAAAGGTACGCGCTGGGGTGTAGAGGAAGGCTTGGATCTTTGCCTGCATCATTTTCATACGATCAACATCGGCGGCGCTATCGACAACATCGCGATTAGACTGTTCGTTCACTCGGTTCTGCAGCGCCTGAATGCGATCCCCAGAGAGCGGGTGAGACCGGAAATAGGGCTCGCGGCGTGAGTCAGCTAGGATCTCATTGTAGCGAAACTTGGTGAAAAACTCGAGCAAACCCCGACCTGATTGCCCGGACTTTTCAAGAAATGTTACCGCCGCCTGATCTGCGCTGCTTTCCTGCACGCGGGTGAAGGTGAAGAAACTCAGCATCGCAAATTGTTGCGAACTGGCCAAAAGCGCTGCGCCGGCATCTGGTGCACCCGCAGCAATGGCCAATAGTCCCAGCGCAATGGTCACATAAGCTGGCCGCATGGCCTCGCGGATATTGGCATCGGATCGCGCTAAATGCCCGCCAGAGATGTGTCCGGTCTCGTGCGCAATCACGCCCTTTAGCTGGTTTGGCGTTTCAGTCTCTAAGATCAGGCCCGTGTGAAGAAAGACGTTCTGGCCTCTAGTAACAAAGGCGTTGAGCGTTTTATCGCCGACAATGTAGATTTTAACGTCATTGGGCGCGAGACCTGCCGCTTCGAAAATCGGGTTTGAGTAATCGCGCAACGTCCGTTCAATTTCGGCGTCGCGGACTAGGGATTGTGCTTGCGCTTGAAACGGCGCGAACGAGATGGCCATGGCAAAGGCCAGCGCCCGAAAGGGCGATAGCCGATGCGCTCGCTCGCGGGGGGAGGGTCCAAGCTTTAAGTTGGCGTTGTCTATCATGTTTATGGACCAATCACCCTTTTCTTTCGTTTCAAACCATCGACTTCGTCTTAGCACCAAACTGTTTTCATGGATAATAGGGCAATTTCGCGGCAGTGGGATGAACCAGAGCTGAAACCGCCAAAGAACCTAGCAAGAGGACTAAATGCTAGACGGAAAGGGCCAGACTCCCGATGGAATCTGGCCCCTCTTTGATCCGATATTGGTTCAAATTGTCTTGCTTTAGTTCCCAAACAGCTTTTGAGCATTGCGTGACCACCAGCCACTCTTGCGGGGTGCGGCTGGCGTTGAGTCTGCGGCAGGCTCAGGAGCCTCCACTGCAGCTGTAGGTTCGGTTTCGACTGGAGCAGCCTCCTCAACCGGGGCAACTGCCTCTTCTATCGCCTTGGCGGCTGCCTTTGCGCCACGGGGAGCCCGCTTTGCTGGTGCCTTCTTTGCTGGTGCTGCTGCTTCGGCGACAATGGGTTCGACTTCTTCCGCGGCCTCAACTACCGCAACTTCAACCGGAACCTCTGCTGCATCCTCGGCAGATTTTTTCCGGCTTGGACGCTTTCGTTTAGCTGGCGCCTCAGAAACGGGCAGGGGCTCAACCGCAGGGACTGCCGTCAAATCGCTAGCTGGTGCATCTGCGTCAGCGCCGTCGACATGGATGGTCTCCATGCCTGCAATCTCAGGCGCGGATTCAACGCCTTCGGCCTGTGGCTGACCGTCCGTTTGGCCCAAGCGCAAGGCTTCACCTTCACGTCTGCGACGACCACCGCGGCGTCCGCGACGGCGACGGCGTCGGGCTTGAGCTTCAGCCGGGGTTTCCCCTTCAGGACCAGCCTCTTCCTCGCCTTCACCTTCATCCGTGCCAGAGGCTTCAAGGGGTTCTCCAGCTTCGCCTTCAGGGCTTCGAGCTGAAGCCTCGCCTTCGCCTGCCTCGTCACGACGGCCGCCACGACGACGCCGACGCCGACGCTTGCCGCCTTCACGTGGGCCTTCACTGTCCTGACCTTCTTTGGCGCTGACGCGTTCTTCACCGTCACCATCGGCTTCGGCTTGATCTTCATCTTCATCGTCTTCGATGACTTCATCATCTTCGTCGATTGGATCGTCGATCTTCACATAAACGGGGACGAAATCATCTTCGAGCAATTCTTCGCCCAGCTCGACGATTTCAAAGCGGTACTGGCCGGGCGTCATGTCAGACTCGGCAAATACACGCACGACAAGGCCGCGCTCTTGAACCAGACGCGTGAGGTGGTCACGCTTTTCGTTCAACAGATAAAGTGCCGTCGCGATATCGGCATGCAGCGCGACTTCACAATCCTTGCGATTGGCAACAGCAGCCTCAACCGACCGCAGCGCTTGCAAGCTCGCAGATTCTGGCGAGCGGACGCGCCCGGTACCATCACAAGTCGGACAAATGTGGCTAGAGCCTTCCAGCACGCCAGTCCGGCGACGCTGACGGGAAATCTCCAACAGACCAAAGCCCGAGATTTTACCCATTTGGACCCGCGCGCGGTCAAATCGCAGCGCGTCTTTCATCTTTTTTTCAACCGCACGATCATTGCGGTTTTCTTCCATGTCGATGAAGTCGAGCACAACAAGCCCAGCTAAGTCGCGCAAGCGCATTTGGCGTGCAGCTTCTTCGGCAGCCTCAAGATTGGTCTTGAGAGCGGTCGATTCAATCGAACGCTCGCGCGTGGAGCGGCCGGAGTTCACGTCAATCGCGACAAGAGCTTCGGTCTGGTTGATCACAATATAGCCACCCGAGCGCAATTGCACGATCGGGGAGTGGATGCTTTCCAGCTGGCTTTCCACCTTCATGCGCGAAAACAAAGGTGTTGCGGCCTTATATTGCTGCACCTTCTTCGCATGGCTTGGCATCAGCATTTTGATGAAGTCTTTGGCTTCACGATAGGCTTCTTCGCCTTCAACCAGGATTGCGTCGACATCTTTGTCATAAAGGTCGCGAACCGCGCGCTTTACCAGATTATCTTCTTCGTGGATCAAAGATGGCGCAATCGACTTCATGGTGCGCTCGCGAATATCGTCCCACAGTCGCAAGAGATACTCATAGTCGCGCTTGATTTCGATCTTTGTGCGCTTGGCCCCCGCGGTGCGGATGATCAAGCCCATGCCCTTTGGGACTTCAAGTTCAGAGATCACAGACTTTAGGCGCTTGCGATCGCCGACAGCGGTGATTTTACGCGAAATGCCGCCGCCGCGTGGGGTGTTGGGCATCAGCACGCAATAACGCCCTGCGAGTGACAAATAGGTGGTGAGGGCAGCACCTTTATTGCCGCGCTCTTCTTTAACCGCTTGCACCAGCATGATCTGGCGACGGCGAATCACTTCTTGGATTTTGTAGCGACGTTGGGCTGCTCGGCGTGCACGAACCTGCTCGTCATCGCCGTCCCCTTCTTCGTCAAGGGCGGCTTGTTCGGCTTCTTCGGCGAGCAAAGCTTCGCGGTCCGCCGCTGGGATCTGGTAATAGTCGGGGTGAATTTCACCAAAGGCAAGGAAGCCATGGCGGTTCCCGCCATATTCAACAAAACCCGCCTGTAAGGAGGGTTCTACCCGCGTAACTTTTGCAAGATAGATGTTGCCGCGAATTTGCTTTTTGGAGGCAGATTCAAAGTCGAAGTCGTCTATTTGGTTTCCAGCGAGCACGACAACCCGGGTCTCCTCCGGGTGAGCCGCGTCGATCAGCATTGTTTTGGACATAGATGTAAGCTCCAGCGCGCTGGCTCGGCCGCAGGGCAACGCAGTGGCGTCGTCTCCCGGTCAATGAGCGCGAATCGTAAAAGGTTGTTGGTGAAAGTCGGCGCTGAACGAATCGCGATGGGAGAGCAGCACCTAGATCCTGGCCAAAAGGCCCCTGCGAATGGCGCGCGTGCGCCATAGCTTCGCTGAAGATCAATGTCTCTAAAAACAGAGTGGCGCGCACTGTCATCGCCGCGGAGCGTCCCGACTTAAAATATGCCCAGAGGCATATCGAATGAACTGGTTGAGACTTGGCTTTCAAATGCGCAAGTCCGGTTCCAAAAAAACAACACGGCACAGATCAAATTTTGATCCAGTCCGCATCGAAGTTTACACTGCCTCACTTCGCACCGAAAGGGAAGCGCGACTTGCTCCCTGATTCCACATTGGACAGGTCCGGTGGGTTAAAGGTATCAAGCTAAGGCTTATTTTCACACAGATTCGGCAGTCGGACCCTTCATGAAGCCATTGTCTTATCAAACAGTGATTGCCGCGGTGACCCGCTTGTTTCGGGCGCAGCGGAGTTTTGCTTGGCGTTGCGCTGCTTTGTTGGTGCTCGCGCTGGGTTTAGCCTCTTTATCAATAGTTTGGCGGGCACCTTTAACGCAGGGCAGCCCCGAATTTGCTCAAGCCCAAGCCCAAACACGTGGTCTGCCCCGTGTGAGTGCGATCACCGCTAGTCAAGCTGCTGAAGCCACTATTGTTACAATTCGCTTGGACCAAGCGATCAAGTATCGTTTTTTTGCCCTGCCAACACCCTCACCGCGACTTGTCATCGATATGCCGCGCGTGAATTGGGGCCTTGGCAATGGGAAGGCTGGTACCTTGATCGGCGAGGGCGGCGTCTCGCAGATCCGTTTTGCCGACAAGTCGCAGTCAGAATCGCGCATTGTGCTGGATCTCACTGGCCCAATGCGGGTACGAAAGCACGAGATTGTCGGCGTTTTGGGCAGTCGACAGCTGCGGCTCGAACTGGTGCCGACCAATCCCAACACTTTTGCCACAACTGCACCTTTGCCGAAGCCGCGTGCGGTAGAGAAGGTCAATAGCGTGCCGACGCCGATCCGTCCCAATCCTTCTGGGAAGCGATTTGTGATCGTGATTGATCCTGGCCATGGTGGTAAGGATCCAGGCGCGCCTGGGGTATCCGGCACCTTGTTTGAAAAGGAAGTGACCCTCGCTAGCGCCATTTTATTGCGCGATTATTTGCGGCGTGATCGCCGGTTCGAAGTAATCTTGACGCGTGACTCCGATGTGTTCTTAACCTTGGAGCGTCGGATTTTGATCGCCCGCGACAAGCGCGCCGATCTGTTCATATCCTTGCATGCTGACTCCGCGCCGGCTGGCTCACGTGCTGTGGGGGCGACCGTATACACTTTGTCAGAAGCAGGCGGTCAACGCGCGCGCCAGCTGCTAAACAATGACAATTGGTCCATTGCCCAGCCAAATCAGACCCAAGACAAATCGGTTATGGAAATCCTCCGCGATCTGACCCAACGCGACACCAAAAACCAATCCGCTATTTTTGGGCAGTCCTTGATAGGCGAAATCCGCAACGTCGGCCCAGTTACCCAGACCTCGCACCGGCGGGCGGGCTTCTTTGTATTGCTCTCGCCCCGGGTGCCAGCAGTCCTGTTGGAGATGGGCTTTATGTCGCATCCCGAAGACGAAGCACGCTTGCGCAATCCTCAGTTCCGCAGCCGTCAGATGGCAGCAACCGCAAAATCCATTAGCGCCTATTTTGATCGGGTACAGGTGATCAGTGGCGGGGCTACCAAATAGAAATAAGTTCTGCCCTACTTGCGGCAGCACAACTGGGAAAGGGCGCTTTAACTTGCGCGCCAAGCAGGTCATACTGGAAGGCAGTATTTGGGGGATGCACGGGACAGCGCAAAAGCACTGAACGCGGCGGACTCAACCGAGGAAGACCAAGCGACGATGCGTTATTTGAAGATCATTGCTCTGACCGCTCTGGTCGCGATTGCCATGGGCGTGATCGGTGCTGTGATTTTGGTGAATATGGCGCTGCAAGGGCTGCCGGATCACCAGAAGCTCGCAAACTACCAACCAGCAGTATCGAGCACGATCTATTCCTCAGATGGTCGTCAAATTGGGTTGTTTGCGCGGCAGAACCGCTCTTACATTCCCATTGAGCAAGTGCCTGACCATGTGATCGCCGCCTTCATGGCGGCTGAAGATAAGGACTTTTACTCCCATTCTGGCGTGGACCTCATGGGCGTTGCACGCGCGGTTCTGTTTAATATCAGCAACCTTGGCGAGCGGCGGATGCAAGGGGCTTCGACCATCACGCAACAGGTGGCCGAAAACGTGTTGCTGTTAGATGATGCGCGTGGCTCTACCTTGGACAAGATTTTATCGAAGGTGCGAGAAGGTTTGGTTTCCATAAGGATCGAAGAGGTTCTTACTAAGGACCAGATCATGGAAGTCTATGTTAATCAGATTTTCTTGGGCTTTCGTTCGTATGGCGTGCAGGCTGCCGCTCAAACCTATTTTGGCAAAGATGTTCGTGATTTGACCATCGCTCAAGCCGCCTATCTGGGGGCCCTGCCAAAGGGGCCGAACAATTATAACCCGCAGCGCCATATGGAGCGTGCATTAGCCCGTCGCAATTGGGTGATCGGGCGCATGGCAGACAATGGCTTCATAACAACCCAGCAAGCCGCTGCAGCGCGCGCGGAGCCTTTGACCGTTAATCCTAGTCCACGCGGTAGTTGGACAGACCCCGATGCGGGGGAGTTCGTGGAGGAAGTGCGGCGTGACTTGATCCGCCGCTTTGGCAAGGACGCCCCTTATTCGCGTGGCTTTATTGTCCGCTCCACCGTGGATCTAGATAAGCAGAAATATGCGCGTGAAGCACTGACCGCCAGCCTTAACCGCTTGGACCCCCGCCGGACGCGCGGCTTCGCTGGCGCGGTTGGTGTGATGAGTGTGGGCGGAGATTGGCCGTCGCGGCTAGCCAAAGCCCGCTACTGGCGGCCTGATCCTCGCGCTGTTTTTGCCGTCGTGCTGGATCGTGCCCAATCATTTGGTCTGACCAATGGTACTAAAGTTCCTATCCCTCAGGCCGATAAAGACTGGGCGTTGCGTTCTTCAAAGCCTTTGACCGATGGTGCCTTGGTATGGTTGGGCCGCCAGGACGACGGCACGCTGCAATTGCAACGCCACCAAGGTATTCAAGGTGCGCTGGTTTCTATCGATGTTCAGACCGGGTCCGTCATCGCCATGGCGGGCGGCATGGATGTTGAGGATTCTGGCTTCAACCGCGCCACGCAAGCCAAACGCCAACCCGGATCGTCCTTTAAGCCAATCATTTATGCTGCGGCATTAGAGCAGGGCTTGACGCCAGAGACCAAGATTTCTGATGAGAGAATCCGGGGTGGTGGCTGGAGTCCTGAAAACGCAGACCGCCGGTTCTATGGTGTTATGACCTTAAGCCAAGCATTGGTTATGTCGCGCAATACTGTGACGGTGCGCATCGCTCGTCGCATTGGGATGCGCCGGGTGGCAGATTATGCTCGCCGTTTTGGCGTTTATGATGATTTGCCGAACGACTTGACGATGGCGTTGGGGGCAGGAGAAACAACCGTGCTGCGCCTAACCTCGGCTTTTGCCGTTTTTCCCAATGGTGGGCGCTATATTCCGCCCGTCTTTTATGACCGCCTGCAAGACCCGCGCGGCCGCACTGTTTGGCGTTCGGACCGGCGATCCTGCCCTGCTTGCGATACGGCGTTGAATCCTGATGCGGGGCCGCCCAAAATCGATCCATGGGGCGTGCAAGTAGTTTCTCCTCGCACAGCTTGGGAAATGACTGGCATTTTGCGCGACGTCGTTTTGAAGGGTACCGGGCGCGGCGTGGATTTCGGTCGTCCCGTTGCTGGTAAGACTGGGACCACCAGCGACTATAAGGATGCTTGGTTCGTTGGCTTCTCGCCCTCTATCGCTACGGGCGTTTATGTTGGCTACGATTTGCCTCGCACGATTTATGAAGGCGCCTCCGGCGGCCCTGTGGCCGGGCCGATCTTCAAACAATATATGATGAAGGCCCATGAGGGCCGTCCGGTCGAGGATTTTACCGCCTCGCCTGAAGTTAAGCGCGAAATCGAAGCAGAAGAGCGGATGAATATTCTGGCTGAATTGCAAACCAATCCAGCCGGAGCTGCGGCCACTTTGGCGCAAATGCGCAGCGGCCGAACCGATGGACCTCGTGTCGACACAAGGCCAGGAAGCTCAATTGTGATCGAGGACACACCAGCCGCTCGTGCCCCTGCAACCACGAAAACTGTGCCTAAGGCTGCGCCTGCATCCGCACCGACTGCCGCTCCGAAAGCCGAAAAAGAAGGCTGACGAAGCAAACTGACACTATTTTTTGGCCGGTCTGGACCTTCAGGCCGGCCTTGCCTATTTCCGCCATCTGCGTGGATTGATTTGGAGAGACCTTATGCGCGCCGAACTTGAAGCGCTTAGTCGTGACATCAGCAAATCCGTGGCGCTGTTGCGTCGCCGGTTAGACTGGGATGTTGCTTTGCGCCGCTTGGACGAACTCGATGCGTTGAGCGAGCGGTCTGATCTGTGGAATAATCCTCAAGAAGCCCAAGGCTTGATGCGCGAGCGCAACCGTATTCAAGCCTCCGTCGAGGCAGTCCGCCAGCTTGAGCGCGATCTATCTGACCATGTTGAACTCGCTGAAATGGCAGAAGCCGAAGGCGATGAGGATATGATTGAAGAAGCTCGAAAGGGCCTTCTGGAGGCGAAGACCCGCGCGGATCGTGCTGAGCTAGAAGCGCTTTTATCGGGTGAAGCAGATGGCAATGATGCGTATCTTGAAATCAATGCGGGCGCTGGTGGCACGGAGAGTCAAGATTGGGCCAGTATCTTGCGCCGCATGTATGTCCGATGGGCGCAATCGCGCGGCATGACTGTCGAGGAGATTGAAGAGAGTGTCGGCGAAGAGGCAGGCATCAAGTCGTCGACCCTCTTGATTAAGGGTGAGAATGCATTTGGCTGGTTGAAGACAGAATCTGGCGTACATCGACTGGTTCGGATTTCGCCATTCGACAGTGCGGCTAAGCGTCATACCAGTTTCTCAAGCGTCTGGGTTTATCCCGTGGTCGACGATACCATCGTGATCGATATTCAAGATAAGGATGTGCGCATCGATACCTATCGCGCTTCCGGCGCGGGTGGGCAGCACATCAACAAGACCGACTCTGCTGTTCGCATTACCCACATACCGACCGGGATCGCTTGTGCCTCGCAGCAAGAGCGTAGTCAGCATAAGAACCGCGAAATTGCCTGGAAAATGTTGCGGGCCCGCCTCTATGAGATGGAGTTGCAAAAGCGCGAAGCCGCCGCCAACGCCTTGGAAGACCAAAAGACCGATATTGGCTGGGGCCATCAAATCCGGTCCTATGTTCTGCAGCCCTATCAGATGGTGAAAGATCTTCGCACCGGGGCTGAGACGTCGGACACGTCGGGCGTACTGGATGGGGATTTGGATATGTTTATGGCAGCCTCGCTCGCGCAGCGTGTTGGGGTCGCAACCGACCCAGATCAAGAATAAGCGGCTATGTTGGCGGCCATTCCGCCAGATTTGCCAATTGTTGCCGTGCTGGACCGCTTGGCTCAAGTCTTGCTTACCCAGTCTTCTGCAGTTTTGGTAGCGCCACCCGGGGCTGGCAAAACCACTTCGGTGCCGCTGGCTTTGCTGGATCAGCCATGGGTGAACGGCAAGAAAATCCTGATGCTTGCTCCAAGGCGTTTGGCCGCGCGAGCAGCGGCTGGCCGGATGGCAGACTTGCTGGGCGAAGCTGTGGGCGAGACAATCGGCTATCAGGTGCGGCTCGATAAAAAGATCACCGCACGGACACGGATTGAAGTAATCACCGAAGGCATTCTCACAAGGCGTATGCTGGCTGATCCGGAATTGAGTGATGTGGCTGCGGTCATCTTCGATGAGGTCCATGAGCGCAATCTGGAAGGTGACTTAGGCTTAGCGCTTGCGCTCGACATTCAAGCGGGCTTGCGGGAGGATTTGCGTCTGATTGCCATGTCTGCGACGGTTGAAGGCGGGCGCTTGGCAGCTCAATTGGGCGGCGCTGACCTCATTGAAAGTGACGGCAGGCTTTACCCGATTGAGACCTTCTATGTTGGTCGCACACAAGACCAACCTATCGAAATCCAGGCGGCCAATGCCGCCCTGCGGGCTTTATCGAAGGGGCCAGGCGATGTGTTGGTGTTCCTTCCCGGCACGGCTGAGATCAACCGGGCCTATGAGGCCATTCACACCAAAGCTGCGAGTATGTCTTGCGCCGTTCTCGCATTGCATGGATCGCTCAGCCAAGCTGAGCAAGACCAAGCGCTTCGTCCGAAAGTCGGTGTGGCCCGAAAAATCATTCTTTCAACGGCCATTGCCGAGACCAGTCTGACGATTGAGGGTGTGCGGATTGTTGTCGACGCCGGGCTATCGCGAAGACCATCCTTTGAACCCGATAGCGGCTTGACCCGCTTGGTGACTGTGCGCGCCAGCCGTGCTGCATGTGACCAACGCCGTGGCCGGGCTGGTCGAACGGCACCTGGACAATGTTATCGCTTATGGGAAGAGGTGGAGATGGGCGCGTTTCCGGCCTATGATCGCCCTGAAATTCTAGAAGCAGACCTTGCCCCCTTGGTGCTAACTTTGTCGTCTTTCGGAGTGTCGGAGCCTGCGAGTTTAAAGTGGTTGGACCCACCTCCAACCCCGGCTTTGAAAGAAGCCACCAAACTTCTGATCGACCTAGAAGCTTTGACTTCTCAGGCTGGTCAACCCTCACGTTTGACGCCACATGGCAAGAAGTTGGTGGGCTTTGGCCTGCCACCGCGATTGGCCCACATGATTGTGCGGGCTGGCGAGCTTGGCTTTGGCAATACTGCAGCCCATCTGGCAGCCCTATTGAGCGAGCGTGGACTGGGGGGCACGTCCATCGACCTCGAACAGCGCCTTATCGCGTTTACGCGCGACCGCGCTCCGCGTGCAACCAAGGCTCGTGCCCAAGCTCTGGGTTGGGCAAAGCAAGTCGGTGCGACAGAAGCCCTCGTCACAGAACTGGCCGGTCGATCTCTCGCGCTGGCCTTTCCAGAACGGGTCGCCAAGGCGCGTGATCGCCGGGGCGGCTTCATTTTGGTCAATGGCAGCGGCGGCGAATTGCCGGCCCATGAGGCTTTGGCAACAGCAGAATTTCTGGCCATTGGGTCCCTTCAAGGCAAAGCGGCCAATGCGCGAATTGGGGAAGCTGCACGGCTCGACCGGTCCGATCTTGAAGAGATTTTCGCAAGCCAGATCGAAACCCGAACCCAGACACAGTTTGATCGTGCGCGGGGGACTATGCAGGGGCGTCACCTGCGTCGCCTCGGCGCGCTTGTCCTCGAAGAGCGCCCAGTTTCCTTGACTGCGGATCAGATTGAAGCAGGCCTACTCGACGCTGTACGCAGCCTTGGCATCGACAAGCTCAACTGGTCTGATCGAGCCAAGTCGTTCGTTGAGCGCTTGCATTGGCTGTATGCCCGCGACCCAGACCAATGGCCCCAAGGCAAACCCGGTGTCTTTGAAGACTCTCTTGAGGCTTGGTTGATGCCAGCACTGATCGGGGTGAAGGCTTTGTCGGATATCGATGTAGCTCAAGCGCTTGAAAACGCATTGTCTTGGCCCGAACGGCAGGCTTTGGCAGAAGCTGTACCATCACACTTTGAGACACCACTCGAAACCCGACATTCAATTGATTATTCGGCTGAGCAGGGGCCAACGGTGGCAGTTCGCGTGCAGGAATTGTTTGGCCTATCGCGGCATCCCGTGTTGGCGGGAGGGCAGGTGCCGTTGGTCTTCCAATTGCTTTCGCCCGCCCATCGCCCGATTGCTGTGACTTCTAATCTGCCAGAGTTCTGGAAGGCGGGTTGGCACGATGTGAAGAAAGACATGAAGGCGCGCTACCCCCGGCATGTCTGGCCAGACGATCCCGCTACTGCGCAACCAACGTCTCGAGCCAAGCCACGGTCTTGACCTTCAAAGCGTGGCGCGTGAGGAAGGGTGCATGACCTTACCCACTTTCGCGGACGTCCTAGAAGCAGATCGCCGCATCCGACCCCTCGCTTTGGTAACCCCTTTGCTGCGCGCTGATGCGCTGGATCAAGCAAGCGGTGGCCAAATCTTTGTCAAAGCCGATTGCCTCCAGCCGCGCGGGGCGTTCAAGATGCGCGGTGCGGCCAACGCCATGCTGAAGATACCGGTTGAGGATCGTGCCAAAGGGGTTGTCGCTTTCTCGTCTGGCAATCACGCCCAAGGTATTGCTTGTGTCGCCAAGCATTTGGGGATGTCTGCTACGATTGTAGTGCCTTCAGATGCGCCGAAGGGCAAACTTGAATCCGTAGAAGCCGATGGCGGCAAGATTGTTATTTATGACCGCGTTCTCGAGAGCCGCGAAGCCATTGGCGCAGCCATCGCTGAAGAGACAGGCGCGACCCTGATCCCGCCCTTTGATCATCCCGACGTGATTGCAGGCCAAGGAACTTGTGGACTCGAAATCATCAATCAAGTCAGGGAATTGGGACTGGAACTTGATGTTCTGGTTAGTTGTGCGAGTGGCGGCGGTCTTGCGGCAGGCATTGGCCTCGCATTAGAGGCGCTCTCGCCCGCAACCCAATTGATCGGAGCCGAGCCTGTCTCGCATGATGACCTGACCCGCTCGCTTGCCTTGGGCCAACGCGTTGCCAATGAGCCGGGCACACGCACCATCCAAGATGCTTTGATGACGCAGATCCCAGGCGAATTGACGTTTGAGATTCTCTCGCGTGTCGGCACCAAGGGGGTCGCGGTCAGTGATGATGAAGTGCTGCATGCAATGGCATTTGCCTTCAAATATCTGCGGATCGTCCTAGAGCCAGGTGGCGCGGCCGCACTTGCGGCGGTTTTGTCAGGTAAGGTCTCCGCCAAAGGCCAAGTGATTGCCGTCACGGGCAGCGGCGGCAATGTCGATCCTGAGATTTTTATGCGTGCATTGGCGATCCGGGTTTAGTCCTTCGCGGTCAGTTCTTTGCTGAGGCTTGATCGGCCCGAAACTGGCGTGCACCTGTGGCCGCAATTCCTGTTGCAATGAGCAAACAAAAAGCCGCTAAGCTTAAGGCGAGACCGGGCAGACTGGGCTCACGCACGGGTGCGACCGACCACGCAAATATAGCGGTAAAGACCAGTGGGCCGACCATGCTGGTCGCCGCTTGAACCGCACCCACGGCACCTTGCAAGCGCCCTTGTTCGTCCGGACCAATTTGCCGCGTCAATAAGGATTGAATGGCTGCTCCATAAATGCCGGCCAAGGACGCAATCGGGATTGAAGCCCAAAGAATGTATTGATTGGGTGCCCAAGCATATAGCCCATAGCCAACAGCGCCCAACAACAGCCCCAAAATCAAAGTTGAAACCTCGCCAATACGGCGGATAATCCTGCCGACAAGGGCTGCCTGAACAATCATGGAGCAAAGGCCAACCAATCCCAAAGTAAGGCCTGCCACATCAGATTCCCACCCGTAGCGGTAGAAGCCATAAAGGACAAAAGTGGCGGGATAAACAACTTGGGCGAAGTCGCACAGACCGCGGATCAAGGCGAGTTTCAAGATTTTTGGGTTTGCTCCCAAAAATTGGAGCGAGTCGATCGGATTGGCGCTGTTCCATCGAAAAGGTCTGCGATTTTCAGGCGACAAAGATTCCTTCAGCATGAACAGCCCAAATAGACCGTTCGCGGTGCACATCCCGGCTGCCACTAAAAATGGGAGCCGCAAGTCAATCCGCCCGAGATAGCCGCCAATGGCCGGGCCTAGAATAAAGCCCAAGCCAAAGGCTGCACCCAGCATGCCAAACTTTTGCGCCCGTGTTTCAACTGGTTCGCTGTCGGCTACATAGGCATTGGCGGCAGAACCCACCGCACTTACCGCGCCGGACAGAGTGCGCGACAAGAGCAAGACCCAAAAGCCAGGCGCAAATGCCGTCATTAAATTTGCAAGCGCCTGTCCAAAGTTCGATATCAACAGAATAGGTTTGCGTCCGATCTGGTCCGACAAAGCACCCAAAATCGGCATACTGATGAACTGCATCAGAGCCCAGAAAAGCCCAAAAATTCCGATCATATGGGCAGCTTCACCGACGTCTCCGCCCGTCATGTCTTTCAACAGATTGGGCAATACGGGAACAATCATGCCCAGCGCCAGCATATCCAAAGTAATTGTAATAAAAACAAAGATAAAGCCAGATGTAGCCCGCTTACCAGGTACGGGATTGCTCGGAGAAGATGTGGTCATAGCGTTATGTGGCAGAAAATTCGTGCAACGACCATAGGTGATGGATAAAAAAGATGGCGCATAGAAAAAGCGTCACGTACATCCTGTATGCAGCGCATCGTCAAGACAATTCATTTTCTCTCCGCTACGCAGATAGCATTTAGGGATTATGTTGGAATCACATTTAAAACATGCTGCATTCAATAATTTGAAACGGTTCAGATAGAGTAGCATCTCGTGAAGCCGAATGAACAAGACTGACCTGAGGCTACTGGAGCAAACTATGAAAGAAGTCGCACACTCGTTGGCTTTATGGATCATCTTGGCCAGTCTGGTAATGTTCGTGTCGCGGACAGAGGCTCAAAGCAGCCACTCACAACATGCAAACAGCTGTAGGGAAGGTCTGAACATAACCGATATCAGCACCTATGTGTGCCGATAAGGCGGGAAAGCCCAAACCGCGCTGTTGCCCCGAGTAGGTAAGGCTCTTGGTTGTCACAATTTTTACTTTCCTCCCAAGGTGGGTGGCGATCTTTTTTGCGTATTGAGCCGTCACTATAATCCCCTGCGCCAGACGGGGGATAACTAAATGGCGATGACGCCTCCTAAGCTGTTCTCTCTGCCATCGAATGGCCCGCTTACTGGCCTGAATCCTTGCTCTTGGCGGCATGAGCCGTTAGCGACAAGTCTACAATAAGGACCTTCAACCCATGGCAGTAGACGCAAACACTGTGCGGCGTGTCGCCAGATTGGCGCGCATTCACGAACCTGATTCCCGCCTTGAAAGCTTGGCTGGCGAACTGAACACGATTCTCGGCTGGATTGAGATGCTCAATGAAGTCGATGTTGAGGGTGTTGAGCCGATGACAAGCGCTGTGGAAACAACGCTGCCACTGCGCGACGACGTTGTGACCGATGGCGGCAACTCGCAAAAAATCGTCGCCAATGCGCCCCGTAGCGCAGACGGCTTCTTTGTGGTTCCAAAGGTGGTTGAATAAATGACCAAATTGACTGAGCTGACCCTAGCCGCAGCCCGCGACGGTTTGGTGTCGAAAGCCTTTTCGGCGGTCGAACTAGCCACGGAATTTAATGCCGCCATCGAAGCTGCCAATCCGCGCCTTAATGCCTATGTTGTCACGACGCCTGAGAAAGCGCTTGCAATGGCTGCTGCGTCTGATGCGCGCTTGAAGGACGGCAGCGCTGGCCGCTTGGAAGGCATTCCGCTGGGCATCAAGGATTTGTTCTGCACCGAAGGTGTGCGCGCAACCGCCTGTTCCAACATTTTGGGTGAGTTCAAGCCAACTTATGAAAGCACGGTCACCAGCCAATTGTGGCGCGATGGCGCGGTGATGTTGGGTAAGCTCAATATGGATGAGTTTGCCATGGGCTCCTCCAATGAAACCAGCCGCTTTGGGCCTGTGGTCAACCCTTGGAAACGCCAGGACGGTGCCAATGCTTCGTTGACTCCTGGCGGCTCCTCTGGCGGGTCAGCTGCGGCAGTTGCCGCAGATTTATGCTTAGGTGCTACGGCAACCGACACGGGTGGCTCGATCCGTCAGCCTGCAAGTTTTACCGGCACTGTTGGCATCAAGCCAACTTATGGCCGCGCCAGCCGCTTTGGTATTGTCGCGTTTGCTAGCTCACTCGATCAAGCGGGTCCAATTGCCAAGACGGTTTTGGACAGTGCGATCATGCTGGAGTCGATGTGCGGTCACGATCCTAAGGACTCAACCAGCCTGCAGATCCCTGTCCCTGATTTTGCTGCCGCTGTCGCCCGTGGCGTCAAAGGTTTGAAGATTGGCGTGCCCAAGGAATATCGGGTCGACGGCATGCCAGAGGCAATCGAAAAGCTGTGGAGCGATGGCATCGCTTGGCTGAAAGATGCAGGCGCGGAAATCGTCGATGTTTCTCTGCCACACACAAAATACGCTTTGCCCTGCTATTACATCGTAGCCCCAGCCGAAGCTTCCTCCAACCTTGCCCGCTATGATGGCATGCGATTTGGCGCGCGCGTCGAGGGGGAAACTTTGACCGAAGTCTATGAGCAGAGCCGGGCGCAAGGGTTTGGCAATGAAGTTAAGCGGCGCATTCTGATCGGCACCTATGTGCTGTCGGCTGGCTATTATGATGCCTATTACCTGCGTGCCCAACGGGTCCGCACCAGGATTGCTGAGGACTTCCGCTTGGCTTGGCAGAAATGCGACGCACTCTTGACCCCAACCGCGCCATCGGCAGCGTTTGGCTTAGGCGAGAAGAGTGATGACCCTATTCAGATGTATCTGAATGACGTCTTCACCGTGACGGCTAACCTCGCAGGTCTGCCAGGTATTTCGGTGCCTGCGGCGCTCGATTCTCAAGGTCTCCCACTGGGGTTGCAAGTCATTGGACGGGCCTTAGACGAAGAGACCGTGTTTGCGGTTGCTGGCGTTCTCGAAGCACAGTCTGGCTTCAACGCTAAGGCGAAATCTTGGTGGTAAATGCTGTCACAAGCCTCTAAGGACAACGGGGCTTGTTTCACGAAAGGCCATTCATGGAAACCGATTATCTGATTGTCGGGGCAGGGGCTATTGGCCTTGCGTTTGCTGATACGTTGTTGGCAGAGACAAACGCCCACATCACCATCGTTGATCGCCACGGCAAGCCTGGCGGCCATTGGAACGATGCCTATAGCTTTGTTTCCTTGCACCAGCCTTCTGCTTTTTATGGTGTGAATTCGCTGCCTTTGGGAGGCGATCGCATCGATGAAACCGGGGTAAATCAAGGTCTCTATGAGCTCGCATCTGGCCCTGAAGTCAGTGGCTATTTTGAGAAGGTGATGAACCAGCGCCTGCTGGCGAGCGGTCGAGTCCAGTATTTTCCGATGTCGAATTACCAAGGGAACGGCCGGTTTGTATCCTTGTTGTCGGGCAAGGAAACCCAAGTTCATATCCGCAAGAAGACTGTCGATGCCACGTATTTTGGAACCACGGTTCCTTCTACCCACAAGCCGCAATTTGTTGTTGAGCCTGGCGTTGACTTTGTACCTCTCAATGAGTTGCCGCACTTGTGGAAGCGTAGCCAAGGGATGCCAAAGCATTTTGTGATCGTTGGCGCTGGAAAGACCGGGATGGATGCGGCCTGCTGGTTGCTGGCTTCGGGTGCAGACCCTGAGTCGATCAGCTGGATCATGCCGCGCGATTCCTGGCTCCTCAATCGCCTGAAGACCCAGCCCGGCATCGACTTTTTTGAGGAAACCATCGCCGGGCAAGCCGACATGATGGAAGCTTGTGCGTTGGCGACCGATGTCGATGATTTGTTTGACCGCTTGGAAGCCTGCGGTGTCATGTTGCGGATTGACCCGAACGTGCGCCCGACACTTCACCGCTATGCCACGGTCTCGACCGGAGAGGTGGCGCAGCTGGCCCGCATCAAGCATGTGATCCGCAAGGGCCGTGTTACCTCGATCAGCCCGACGTCGGTGGTGCTTGAGGGGGGGCAGGAGGCGTTTGGTGAAGGAACCCTCTTCATCGACTGCTCCGCCACTGCGGTTGAGGACCGCCCCGCTGTGCCCGTATTCCAAGGTGATCTGATCATACCCCAAATGATCCGCCTTCCTCAGCCCGCATTCAGCGCAGCGCTCACGGCTTATGTTGAAGCCAATTATGAGGATGATACCACCAAGAATGGCCTATGCGGATCAATTCCCCTGCCGCGCACCTTGGACCTGTATCCGCGCGCGGTGCTGGGCAATATGATGAACCAATTGGCGTGGAGCCAAGACCCCAAATTGCGTGAATGGATTCGTGAGTCGCGTTTGGATGGGTTCGGCAAAGTCATTGCCGCAGTTGATCCAACCGACATGAAAAAAGTGGCGATCTTGAAGAAGTTCCGGAGCTTTTCCATGCCTGCGGCTGCCAACCTCACCAAATTGATCCCGCCATCTTGAAAACGGCACGACCTCGCGCCAAAGTGGACTGATACAAGAACGAATAACAATGCTTGGGGAGATGGCGCGATGATTGGGATTACAGCTTTTGGAGCCTATGTGCCGCGCCTGCGCTTGCAGAAGAAAGCGATGGCTCAGACCAATGCGTGGCTCGCGCCCAATTTAATGGGCAAAGCGAAGGGCGAGCGTGCTTTTGGTAATTGGGACGAGGATGCGATCACCTTTGCAGTAGAAGCGGCCCGCGATGCTTTGGGGAGTGGGGATGATCGCTCTCACATCAAGGCACTCTATTTTGCCTCCACCACAGCCCCCTTTGCCGACCGCTTGAACGCCGGCATTGTGCAAGCGGCTTTGACGCTGGAACCCACCATCCAAGCCGCCGACATCTCTGGTACGCAAAAGGCTGGCATGACGGCTTTGGCCCAAGCCTTGTGCGTTGCCAATGGTGCGCCCGATGGTGCCAATCCCAGTCTCCTAGTAGCCGCAGGTGATCGGCGCGTGCCGAAGGCTGTTTCAGCGCAAGAGTTTGACTATGGCGATGGCGGCGCGGCCATGGTGGTGGGTCGTCAGAATGTGCTGGCCGAATGGATTGGTGGAGCTGCCAGCACGGTGGATTTCGTTGATCATTTTCGCGGTGCTGACGAGGCTTTTGATTATCAATGGGAAGAACGCTGGATCCGCGACGAAGGCTATATGAAGATCGTGCCGCCGGTTTTGACACGAGCTTTGGCCAGTGCCGGACTAGAAGCCTCTGCCGTCGATCATTTCATTCTGCCCAGCACCTTTAAGGGCATCGCCGAGGGCATCGCTAAGCGCTTAGGCCTTAAGCCTGAAGCCGTGTGCGACAATCTGGGTACGATCGTGGGCGAAACGGGCTGTGCCCACGCGCTTTTGATGTTGGCTGGCGTTTTGGAGAAGGCGCAAGTTGGGCAGACGATTTTGGTGGCGCAATTTGGGCAAGGCTGTGAGGCACTGGTCTTTAAAGTGACAGACGCGATCACCCAGTTCAAACCCCGTGTAGGCCTATCGGGTTGGCTCGCCAACCAGAAGGAGGAGACCAGCTATATGAAATATCTGGTCTTTAACGGCTTGGTTGATTGGGATAAGGGCATGCGGGCGGAAAAGGATAACAAGACCGCTTTGACGACGCTGTATCGCTATAATGATGGCATTTTGGGCCTCGTTGGTGGTAAATGTCGGGTCACGGGGACCGTGCAATATCCGCGTACGCGCATTTCCGTTGCGCCAAATTCCCCCGAAGTCGACAGCCAAGAACCCTATAAATTCGCCGAACGCGCTGCCAAGGTCCTGACCTACTCAGCGGACTATCTGACCTATTCGATGAACCCACCCAATCATTACGGCCAGATCGACTTTGAGGGTGGCGGTCGGATCTTTATGGACATCGCCGATGTTGAGCCCGGCGAGATCGATAGCGGCACCGAGGTTCGCATGGCGTTTCGCGTCAAAGAGTGGGACGACCGACGCGGCTTTACCCGCTATTTCTGGAAAGCCGTGCCAGCGCGGTGAGGGGGACTTGAACCGGTCCTGGCCGCTCTTTATCTCCAACCCTGTCATCCCCGCCGAGGCAATAGCGTAGAGCGGGGACCTCAAAGGACTTTGCGGCATGGGGTTCCGGATCGGCTATCGCCGTCCGTGATGACACCACTCGACGGGCTTTTCTAACCCGCAATTTAATAGACCAGTCCGCCCAAACCCTGTAACCACAATGGAGGCCCTGCCGTAGGCCATACTAGGCAGGCAAAAAGGGACAAACCTATGGGATTGCGTCGAAAACTTGCTTTGGGGGCAGTTCTGATTGTTACTGGCTTGGCCCTCAGTGCCGGTGGATGTGCTCTGCAGCGCCTCCCCAATGTCCCGCGTGAGATTGCAGGCCCAGCGGCCTCGCCCCCGGTTTTGGCGGCCTTCCGCTCTGACCCAGCGGTCCAAACTCAACAAGATTGGCACGACCGCCGTGTACCCCTCTTGAAAGCGCGCTTTCAAAGTGAAATCTATGGCGCGATGCCTGCACCTGCAGGATATGAGATCGTCAGCTGGGAGGTGCTACAGGCCCCCGAGAAAGGCGCGATCGGCACCATTGAGCGTATCACAATTGCGCTTAAGACCGCCCAAAGAGGGCCTTGGCCTAGAGGGCAGCCCGTTGTCGATCTCATTTTGATGACCCCTAAAGGCAAAGGCCCATTCCCGGTCATCGCGGGCGGCACCTTTTGTGGCAATGACGTCCTGCTTGCGAAACAACGGGGCATGCGCACAACCATCATGCCTCTGCCGCAAGAATGTAGCGGCGGCGTGCCAGAATTCCTTGTGACAGCCATCTTCGGTCTACACGCCAATGCGCCGCCTTGGGAAACATTAGCCGCTAAGGGCTATGCTGTGGCATCTTGGCATCCCGGCGACGTGGTCCCGGATTTGGCCGTAGTCGCAGAACCCTATTTGCAAGCCTTGACGCCTGTTGGCACGCCACCAGCCCAGCGGACTGGGGCCATTGCAGGCTGGGCTTGGACCTCATCGCGCATGGTCGATGTTTTATGTGCCGACCCACGTCTAGACCCCACGAGGGTGATGTTGTGGGGCCATTCGCGACATGGGAAAGCCGCTTTGCTCTCAGCTGCCTTTGACCCAAGGCCTGCTGCGGTCTGGGCGTTACAATCGGGAACTGCCGGTGCGGCTTTGGGCCGCGACGATGTGGGTGAGCCTGTGGCAGACATTACCGCGTCTTTTCCCCATTGGTTTGCGCCATCCTATCGCGCCTATGCAGACAAACCAACTGACCTCGATGTCGATCAGCACCAGTTGATTGCGCTGATTGCGCCACGTCCTGTTTTGATCGGAACGGGGCGGCGGGACCAATGGGGTGACCCGCATGGCAGCTTCCGGGCGTTAAAAGGCGCTGACCCTGTCTATGAGCTTTTTGGCGCGCCAGCCTTTACCCAGACCAAATTGCGAGAACCCGATGGAAAAGGCGTGTTGGCCTTCTACATGCGGCCCGGCCTGCACGGCATCCACACCGAGGATTGGGATGAAGCGCTTTCCTTTTTTGATCGCACCGTCCCAAAAGCGAGAACAAAGTAGCCAAACTGCCGCTTGAAACCCTGATCAATCTGCGTCACAGTCCATAAAAATAAATGCCGCATAGGCTCAGGGAGGCATCATCATGGCCGCAGGAATTCGTGACAAGGTCGCCGTCATCGGCATGGGCTGTTCCAAGTTTGGGGAACGTTGGGATTGCGGTCCTGAGGAATTGATGGTCGAGGCCTATTTAGAGGCTATGGCCGATGCTGGTATCGAGCCAACGCAATTGGATGCGGCTTGGTTTTCAACCCACATTGACGAAATCGGCACCGGCAAGGGCGGCACCCCTTTGTCAGTCGCGCTACGCTTGCCCAATATTGCGGTGACGAGGGTTGAGAATTTTTGTGCTTCAGGCTCTGAGGCGTTTCGAGGCGCGGTTTATGCTGTGGCCGCTGGGGCAGCAGACATCGCGATTGCTGTGGGCGTCGAGAAACTGAAAGATACAGGCTATGGCGGCCTGCCCACTGGCAATATGGGGACCTATATTCCCCAGACCGCCCCGAATGGTTCAGCTCCCGGTAACTTCGCCCAATTGGCCAGTGCGTATCGCGCCAAGCACAATGTGTCGCGTGAAGACCTCAAGCGCGCCATTGCCCATGTCTCGGTAAAAAGCCACGCTAATGGCTCAAAAAATCCCAAGGCGCATTTGCGTAATGTGGTGACCGAAGAACAAGTCATGGCCGCCCCGATGATTGCAGAGCCCCTGGGCCTGTTTGATTGCTGTGGTGTGTCCGATGGTGCTGCGGCTGCTATCGTTACGACGCCTGAAATCGCGCGTGCTTTGGGCAAGAAAGATTTGGTCTATGTGAAGGCCTTGCAGCTATCGGTCTCTAACGGGATGGAAAGCCAGCATAATTCTTGGGATGGCTCTTACTTCCATACGGCCCGCATCGCTGCGAAGAAGGCCTATCTTGAGGCGGGCATTGACCGCCCGCGTGACCAGATTTCGATGATTGAGGTCCATGATTGCTTCTCGGTGACCGAGCTCGTCACGATGGAAGATCTGTTCATCTCGCCCGAAGGCCAAGGCTGGAAAGATGTCATGAATGGCTTTTATGATGGCGATGGCCAAGTGCCGTGCCAGATTGATGGTGGCTTGAAATGCTTTGGCCATCCCATTGGTGCTTCGGGATTGCGGATGCTCTATGAAATGTATTTGCAATTGCAGGGTCGCGCGGGTGATCGCCAGTTGTCCAACCCCAGCTTAGGGCTAACGCACAATCTCGGCGGGGCACCTGCCAGCAATGTCTGCTCGGTGGCGATTATCGGCCTTTGAGGCGAGACCCGGTCAAGCGCCCTTATTCATTGCTAGGCAAGTCTGGAAGACTTGAACATTAGCTGGTCAATTCTTGTGACTTGACTGCATTGATTGGCATTTAGGCTGTCAAAGTTATTGGCCAGACGCGCGTCTGGCGCTACCTATCCTCCGAAGAAAGGCGCGCTACGCGAGTCGCAATTCATTGATAAGCGTCTGTCCTAAGGGCAGCTAAAGCACGCTATTTGTTATAAGAACCAGGGAGCTTGAGTGATGAAATTATATGGAAGTGACCTTTCCCCGTTTGTGCAGCGCGTGAAGATGCAGATTGCCGCTAAGGGTTTGGAAGTTGAGTATCTGCCCCCTCCGGGCGGCGGCATGAAAAGCGAAGAGTTTCTGGCCATCAACCCAATCGGGAAAATCCCTTGCTTGGTCACCGACTCGGGTATGTCCTTGCCGGAGTCAGAAGTCATTCTGGAATATCTCGAAGATGCATTCCCAAAGCCTGCTCTGCGTCCACGTAAGCCCGAAGAGCGCGCACAAGTGCGTCTGATTTCGCGGGTGAATGACATTTATGTGGGCCCTGCCATGGGTAAAGTGTTTGGGCTATTGGGCCCCGGCAAAGATCCCGAAGTCGTCAAAGCAGCCATTGCAGACGTCTATACCGCACTTGGTCACCTCGAATATGTGTTGACGGGCAAAAAGCATGCAGCTGGCAATAAGTTCAGCTTGGCAGACTGCACCATCACGCCAAGCCTGTTCTTCGTGGTTAAAATCCTGCCGGTCTTGGGCGTTAAAGCACCTTTGAAGAATTTCAAGAAGATCGCCAAATACTGGAAAACCCGTGAAAAAGATCCAGTGACCGTGAAGGCTATTGAAGAAATGACTGCTGAACTGAAAGCCCGCTTTGGGATGTAGTTTCTACCAAGCCTTAGGCTAGAAAACAGCCCGTCGAACGTCAGGTTCCGGCGGGCTTTTTCTTTGAAGAGCAGGTTTTACCTCAGCGCGTTGACCCGGGCTTGGACGTCGGTGCTGAGCGCGGCATAAAACAGATTGTAGCCGGTGATCTTATAAAAGGTGCCCAGTTCGAACCGCGCCCGTGACAGGGCTGCAGGGCGGTTTACTTCGACCCACAACAAGTCATTGCGACACATGGCACCCGTCTCTCCGGGCAATAAGGCAGGCTCGGTGCCGCGTTCGAGGCCACTGGCGGCAGCAGAGCCTCGATTGGTGCTCGGGGGTGCATTCTTGAGTGGGGCTGCCCCAGACAGCGGGTTCACACAAGCAAACCGCCCCCCGCCAATGGCGTGATAGCCCTGATCTGCAGTCCAGATCGTTGAACGCTCTTTCACGATGCGTGCACCACGTTGGTCTCCACCATCGACACTATTGTAACTAACAAAGCAGCCGGTCTGTTTTGCACTCTGACAAGGCTTAGGAAAGCTTGGCACCGCACGTGGACCTTCGAACAGAGCATTGGGTACAGGCTGATCAATCAGATAGGTTGCGGCCAACATCGGCCCCAAATCGCCTTTTTCTTGTAGGAGCCGGAGCACATGCAGGCCACCTTGCCCAAGTCCGACCAGAACAAAGGGTCGCTTGGGGTTGCGGGCTTGCTGAAAGGTCACAAACGCGCGCACGACATCTTCGTAAGCGAGGTTGAGCGCTTCGCGGCTATCGTCCCGCTGTGACAACAAGGCAAACAGCACGGCTTGGCGATAACGTGGAACCCAGAGAGGGCCTGCTGCAGCAAAAGGTTCAGCGTGATTGGGCAGGGCTACCGTTTCCAGCCTTGTGCGGGAAACATTGTCGGCGATATCCATGTTCCAACCCGTATTGCCGCTCCAAGCGGTTGTGGGATGCACGATGAAAATGTCGGCTTTGCCAAGGCTTGCGTTGGCCCCCTGAGGGCGGAAAGCCCAAGCGGCCGCGTCACTATAGTCGGGGACGGGCGGTGGTTCGTCGACTTGAAATGGTACCGCAGGCTGGATCAGCTCACGGAACAAATTATCGCGCATGAAATAGGCTGTCAGCCCAACCAATAGATTGAGGCTCATGATCCCGCCTATGATCCAACGTTGCCACTTCTGGCTCATGGGTTCAGACCGCTATAGCTGGGCTGATCGATGGCCAGCTGGGCAGAGGTAATCTCACGCAGGGCAGCCAATAGTGCTGGGTTGTCACAGCCTAGTTGGCCAGACCGGATTTGCGCACAGACTTGGCCGTTCAAGGCTTCCAAAGTGCTTGCCTCATCGTTCAACAGGGCAGCGAATAGGGATCGCGCCCGGGCGTCTGCTGCGGGCCTTTGCGCCATTTCGCGCTCGACCAAAGCCAAAGCATTCGCGGCTACGCGCGCGTGAAAGGCGGCTTGGCCGCTGAGTTGCGGAGCGGCGATGTGGTTCAAGAACCCGATGACCGATCCCAGCAATTCTTCAGAGGAGGGGGCTTCATGCATGGGGGCGACCTTCGATCAGATTGAGTAAGTCTATCTCGGCTTCAGAAGCCCGCCGGCCAATCATCGCCCGCTCAATCGACGGATCGGCTTTGGTGGCAAAGGCCTGATACATGATCAAGCACATGATACCCCATTTGAAGCTGCCCAAGGCCTGAAACCAGTCCACGTCCTTTGGTTCGAACGACTGGCCGCCAGAGGCCTGATAGCCTGCTAACAGGTCTTCGAGGGAACCAAAGCCACCGACTTTTTTGTCACGTACGCCAAAGCGCCAGGAATTGACGCAAATCCAGCCCAAATCCTCGCGCGGGTCCCCTTGATGGGCCAACTCCCAGTCCAAGACAGCGGCGAGACCGCTTTCATTGACCATCAAATTGCCATTGCGGAAATCGCCATGCACCAAAGTCGTTGGCAAGGGGGCCGGTGCATGTTGGCGCAGCCACGATAGGGCGAGCTCAAATACTGGACGGTCCATTGAGAATCCGCGGTAGATAGCTTCATAACGGTCCAATTGATCTAGCCCATGGCTTATAGGCAGATCTGACGGCAAGTTGTCTGGCGCGACGGCATGGATTTTCGCCATGGCCTCGCCGCATTGAAAGGCCAAAAGCGGGCGCGCAAGGCTGTATTCTTCATCGCGCAGGATTTTTCGCGCAATCGTCTGGCCTGCTACATGGGCCATGATGAAGGCATCGCCTAAGTCATCTTCTGGACTACAGACATGCACAATCTCGGGGACCGGCGTGCCAGTTTGGGCAGCAGCAGCAATGACCTGCGCCTCTCTAACAAGGCCGATTGCCTCGCCCTTTGCGGTACTTTGAAATGGTGCCCGGCGCAGGATGAGTTGGCGCGGCGCTTCTTCAGGTACATGGAGGCTAAAACCCCAAGTTTCCTGACTTGCCCCGCCTGACAGGCGTGTCATTTCTCGCACTTCTGCGCTTGGCCCAAAGCGGGTCTGTATCAAGCGGGTGAGGGCGGCAGTCAAAGCAGTCATCCCGCCACCTTGGGCAAGCTTGCAGGGTTTTTCAAGTCAGATGAATAGACGGCCTTATGCCTTAAAGACAAACACATCTTCGCGTTGCAGGCTTAACGCCACACGTTGGCCTTTATCCGGTGCGGTTTTGGCTTCTACTAGCGCGGTAATGAAAGCGCCTTCGCCAGTGATGGCTTGCAGCTTCAGGGTCAAAAAGCGGCCAACGCCCCGGCGATCGACCACGGCGAACTCCCCGACCTCAGAAGGTTTCACCAGAGTTGATTCAGGTCGAGAACAGACAACGACCGGGCCATCAAACGGGCTTTCAAAGGTGCCGAGCCGTGTTTCGACCTGACCGCCTTGGGCATTGCCATCTAAGCTCCAAACAGCACCAAGAGCGCGTGCTGCCTCGAGTGACTTGGGTGCCCGATAGACTTCACTTGGCAAGCCACTCTGTAAAATCCGGCCATGCTCAATGATCGCGACTTGATCGGCCACTGCGAGTGCTTCTTCGGTGTCATGGCTGACGATCAAAGCCGCAACCCCCGCTTCGGCTAGGGTGGCCAGCATGCTCGATTGCAGGTCAGCGCGCAAATGTGGGTCAAGGCCGCTGAATGGCTCATCCATCAGGATTGCCCGGGGGCTGGGGGCAAGGGCGCGTGCAAGGGCAACGCGCTGTTGCTCGCCGCCGGACAGTTCGTGCGGGAATGCGCCGCCACGGTCACCAAGGCCCACGCGCTCCAACCAAGATGCCGCCAAGGTGCGCCGCTCTGGCTTACCCAAATGGCCCAATCCAAACGCGACGTTCCCTAAAGCGGTCAGATGGGGAAATAGGGCATAGTCCTGAAACACCATGCCCAGAGGACGCTTCTCGGGCGGCACGGTTGTGCGCACGTCACTGACCAGTTTACCGTCCGCATAGACCTCACCCGCGTCTATGCTTTCAAGCCCAGCGAGGACGCGTAAAAGCGTGCTTTTACCAGAACCAGATTGACCCAGCAGGGCCAGGACTTTGCCAGCCTCTAGGCTAAGACTCACATCATCCAGCGCCTTGACCGCTCCAAAAGTGCGGCTGAGATTGCGTGCTTCAAGGGCAAACTCGCTCATGATTGCCCAGCCCGTGACTTTGAAAGACCATGTGAAAACAAAAGCGTAGGGATCAAAGCTACCAACACAATTGCAAGTGCAGGCCACGCAGCTGCACCTAGGCGCTCATCGGCCGCATAGGCATGAGCGCGGACTGCCAACGTGTCGAGCCCAAAGGGACGCAGAATGGTGGTTGCAGGCAATTCTTTGGCGATCTCAACAGCTACAATCAGAGCAGCCGCAAAGGCTGACGGAGCGGCTAAGGGGGCTTCCAAGCTGACAAAGCGCTTGCTCCGGCTTGCACCCAACGTCTGTGCCGATTCCCGCATCGAACGAGTCGACTTTTCAAGGCCAGCACTTAAGGGCTCAAGTCCTGCTGCGGTAAATCTTGCGGCATAGGCATAGCAGAGCGCCAAAATCGCGAGTGGTCCGCTTAAAGCTGCAACGACATGAGACCCGCTCAAGGCTAAAGCTGCCAATATGCCTAAGGCGGTCACAGCACCGGGTGTGGCATAACCCGCGAGGCTGACAGCACGGACAAAAGCGCTGGCTTGCGCGCTGCGCTGTCCAACAAAGGCGCTGAGCCCTGCCAAAACCAAAGTGGCGCTCGCCCCCAGCGCGCAAAGCAGCGCCGTAGCAGCCAATGGCTGGCTTAAGGCCCGCTCGGGCAATCCACTTGCGATCGCGAGGCTTGCGAGGTGCAGCACAGGAATGAACAAGCCCATCGTCAAAATGACAAGGCAAAAGCCGGTAATCAGAACTTGATGCAAACCGGAAACTTGCGCCCGTTGAGGCGTGCGCCAGCGGGTCGAGCCGCCAGACACTAATCCTGCACGCGACTTGCGCTCGAGCCAAACGAGGAACAACACACCAACAAGCAAGAGACAGGCAATGCGGGCCGCCGCGGCTAAATCACCCATGGAAAACCAGGCACGAAACACGCCAATGGTCAGGGTGGAAACGCCCAAATGATCGGCTGCCCCATAATCGGCAGCAATCTCTAAGCCCGTTAGGGCAGCCCCTGCCGCAATCGCGGGGCGCGCCAGAGGCAGAGCAATTGTGAAAAAGCGCTTCCAAGCACCAGCACCTAACAAGCGGGCGGCTTCCAAAGCGCACACCGATTGGGCTTCAAAAGCGCCGCGTGCGGCTAGATAGACATAAGGGTAGAGGGTCGTGACATAGACTAAAGTTGCGATCCAAAATCCGCGCGCACCGGTCAAATCACCCCAAGCATAGGCTGCAACATAGGCAGGCATCGCCAAGGGCAATGCTAGCGCCCAACTCAACACGGTCCGCCCCCAGAATTGATAGGCCGTGACGAACCAAGCGGCAATAACGCCGAAGATGGTTGCCCCCAAAGTCGCCAAGACTAAGAGCGCGAGTGAGGTCAGCGCCATTTCGCCTAGAAGTACGTGTGCAATATGATCGAAACTGGTGCTTGGACGCAGGGCGGCCAGCAGGGTGAACAGCACCGGAAGTCCCGGCACAGCGATCAAGAGTGCATAGAGTGACCAATCTTTGATCGGTAAACCAAGCAGCTTGGTAGAGCCAAGCCTTTCCCAATCCCGCACGGGGCTGGGTCTCGTTGCCGGCTCAAGTGTGGTCACTTCCAGCCCGCGCGATCAAAGACTTTCTGGGCTTCTGGTTGGTTGGTCCCCAGAACAGCCATCGGGGTTTGGGCTTCTTTAAAGCCTGCGAGCGCCTTTAGCTCGCTATTGTCATCCATCGCACTAGCAAGGATGGGGAATTCATCATTGGCCTTCGAAAAGATTTTCTGTGCTTCAGGACTTGCGAGGAATTCTAAAAAGGCAATCGCATTGGCTTTGTTTGGGGCATGGGCCGCAAGTGCGCCGCCTGAAATATTCACATGGGTGCCTGCACCAGCTTGATCCGGGAAGGACAAAGCAATCTTGGCAGCTACGGCTTTTTCAGCAGGGTCTGTCGAGCGCTGCAAACGCACAGCATAATAATGGTTCACGATGGCCACCGAACATTTGCCTTCGGCAATGGCCTTGAGCTGATCTGTATCCGAGCCTTCCGGTGAGCGAGCAAAATTCGCCACAACGCCTTTGGCCCAAGTTTCTGCCTTGGGTACGCCCCAGTCTGCGATGAAGGATGACATCAAAGACAAATTATAGACATTGCTGGATGGGCGGACGCAGATTGTGCCTTTCAGCGCAGGCTCAGCCAATTGCGCGTAAGTGGCAACTTGGTCTGCCTTGATCCGCGCAGGATCATAGGCGATCACGCGGGCGCGCTTCGCAAAGCCAAACCAATCCTTCTTTGGCCCTTGCAACGTGGCGGGGACAGCCGCGTCTAGCTTTGCTGATTGAACCGATTGAAACAGGCCAGCCGTTTCAGCCCGCCAGAAATTGCCAGCATCAACCAAAAGGATCACGTCAGCAGGGCTCTGTGTGCCTTCCGCTTTCAGGCGCTCCAATAGAAGGTCGCCCTTCATCTCAATGCGGTTGATCGCGATGCCCGTATTTTTCTCAAACAAGTCATAGAGTTGTTCGTCCGCATCATAATGGCGGGCCGAATAAATATTGACTTCGCCTTTGGAGCCAGCCGCAGGCTCAGACGCGCCGCAACCCGTAAGGGTCAGCAAAATTGTGGATGCAACAGCAACCGAAACAAACAGGCGGGTACGGGAGTTTTTGAGAATGGTTCGCATCATCAGCTGGTTTTGTCACAGCCGCAGGCATCCTGCAAGCCAATCTCACACTCAAAACCTGTTTGTATGCGTGGCACAAAGTCGCGGCTTGGCTTTGGACGCGCCGCCAAAGCCAAGTTTCTGACCTTAAAGTTCTAGGCCTCGTCGCCGCTCAGTGGGCCTAGGTGGATGGGGATTTTCATAAAGGCTGGCACATCATTGCCAAAAGCCAGAACATCGGGGTCCTGATCCTGTTGGCGATATCGGTCTCTGCCACCCCGATCACCCCGATCATTGCGGTCGCGCTCATTGCGGTCGCGGCCACGTGGCCCTCTGGCTTGATTGTCCCGTGGACCACGGCTTTGGCGGGGTGTTTCCGAAGTATCTTGTGGGGCGAGCAATTCAAAGCCTTGCTCACCCTCATCATCTCCGCCCAAATCAATCACCGCCATTGGGTCAGAAGCAGGCTCGCTGGCTCTGTTCTCTGGTTTTGTGCGGCGGCGATTGCGTCCACCTCGGCTTCGGCTTCCTGTTGCTTCAGCAGCGGTTTCAACGGGCGCAGTTTCGCTTCGCTCTGCCGGTTCAGCGGCGGATTCGACGACTTCAGCAGTTTCCGCATCGACTTCAATTTGTGCGGCAGGCTTCCCACGACGTGGACGACTGCCACCTTTGCTGGAGCCCGAGGCTGGTGCTGGGCGACGATCGTCCTGGACTTTCTCTTGTGGCATGCCTTCGATCTGGGCAAATTCGATTGTGGTCTTGATCAAACTTTGCACGGCATCCAGCGCTTTGGTGTCGCCCGGTGTGACGACCATAAAGGCCTCACCCAAACGGCCGGCACGGCCGGTCCGGCCTATGCGGTGGACATAATCCTCAGCATGACGCGGCACGTCGAAATTAAACACGTGGCTGACATCGGGGATATCGAGGCCGCGGGCTGCTACATCGGAAGCCACGAGGATTTGAAGGTCGTTGTTGCGAAAACGGTCCAGCGTGGCGGTACGCACACTTTGCTGTAAATCGCCATGAATAGGGGCGGCATCAAAGCCATATACTTTCAACGATTTCGCCACGATATCGACATCCGTTTTGCGGTTACAAAACACAATGCCATTCTTCATGGTTGCCATGGCCGATTGAATGGCCGCGCGAAGTACCGCCCGCTTCGTCTTCGGGTCAGAGGAGGGGCTTTTCAACAGGCGTTGGGTGATGGTCGCAGCCGCTTGAGATTGGCGTGCAACCTCCACTTTTGCAGGCGCTTGCAAGAATTGCTCGGTCAAGCGCTTGATCTCAGGCGGCATGGTGGCCGAAAAGAACAAGGTCTGGCGGGTAAATGGCGTCAGCTTCACAATACGCTCGATATCCGGGATGAATCCCATGTCGAGCATGCGGTCTGCTTCGTCGATCACCAGCATATTGACGCCGGTTAGCAACAGCTTGCCGCGTTCAAAATGATCCAGCAGGCGGCCCGGTGTTGCAATCAGCACGTCGACCCCTTTGGTCAAAAGGGCGTCTTGATCGCCGAACGAGACACCGCCAATCAAAAGCGCCATCGTCAGCTTGTGGTTCTTGCCATATTTGCGGAAGTTTTCGGCGACTTGGTCGGCCAATTCGCGTGTTGGCTCAAGAATCAGGGTGCGCGGCATACGTGCGCGGGCACGACCTTGCGCCAAGCGCTCAATCATTGGCAGCACGAAAGCGGCTGTCTTGCCGGTGCCAGTTTGGGCGATGCCCAAAACGTCGCGCCCCGCCAAGACTTCTGGAATGGCTTTCCATTGGATGGGGGTTGGTTTGGTATAGCCCGTTTCGGCAATAGCGCTCAAAAGCGGGGGCGAAAAACCCAAATCGGCGAAGGTTACGCCATCTGGAGTCTCGCTAATCGGGCCGGTATCACCGGTCCCGTTGTTGTCGGTCATTTTATCGTCTCACAATGTTTTGCGGCGAGGCGCCGAACATGGCGCGACTTACCCATCATCCCCCTGGATGGTGGGCTCCGTGTTGACGTCGTGAGCGTAATTGCACGTAAAGTCAATGAAGCGGACACGTTCTCGCAGATTGCTGTTAGAAATGTGTCTAATCTGACACCACGCATTGGTGGGGCATCAAGACCTAAACCCGACCGTTTAACGCAGCAAAAATCCAATCAGACTGTAATTGATGGTTGGACAAGCTGTGGCGAAGAACGCAAACCTTTAGTCTAGGCAAAAGAATACGAGAATAGCCTTGGAGGACGACGCGTGAGCACTAATGACGGCCACCAGATTTTCGATCCAGCGACCCACAAACCAGCGCCATTTCGCGGCATTCTGCCCGAAGTCTGGCGCTATATCTGTGCCATGTATCTAAAGCTTAGCGGATGGCGGTTGCAGGGCGATTGGCCTGACCTTCAAAAAGCGGTGATTCTCGCGGCTCCCCATACCTCCAATTGGGATGGTATCTTGATGCTGGCGACAGCAGGCCAATATCGCATCACTTTGCGTTTCATGGGGAAGAAAAGCCTGACTGAGGGCCCATTTGGCGGCATCGTGAAATGGCTGGGCTGTGTGCCCGTTGACCGTTCAACCAGCAATGGCCTTGTCACCAGCATGACAACGGCTTTTGCCAATGCGCGCGACTTGTTCTTGGCGATTCCTCCTGAAGCGACGCGCGCGCGGGCTGAAGAATGGAAAAAGGGCTATTATCTGATCGCCCAAGCCGCAGTCGTGCCCATCGTGTTTGCCGTGATGGACTTTGCCACCAAAACTGTCCGCATCAGTGGGTCTATCAAGCCAACCGGCGATTACGAAGCCGACTGGGCACTAATCCGCAGTCACTATGATCGCGCTGTCGGCAAGCATCCCGCTAATTTTGTGCTACCAGCCTAAACCAGATCAATGCGCTCTAGAGTTGGCTCTTGTTGATAGAGGGCTTGAACGGCACTGGCGCGATAGGTTCGGCATGCGCCTTGGTTTAGATAGCCTTTGTCGGTGATCTCGCCATCCTCAAGGCTGGGCGGCGTGGTCAAGAGGATGAGGCGGGTGACGCGTCTTGTCGCGGGCTGACCTGACCCCGCTCTTTCTAGTGACGCCTTGGCGTGTGCGCGGACTTTTTCATGCCAAATTAAAGTGTCGAGGTCTTCGTCTAGGCCAGCAAGCGCGCGCGCTTTGCCAAGATTGATGAAGGCCAGTGCGCCCAATTCCTCTTGGCCCTCACCACAGATTACCGCATCACTGAATAGGCCGTCTGATGCTTGCACAAGGGCAGGGCGAACAAGGCCAGCAGGCACAAAACTGCCATTTGAGAGCTTGAATTCCTCGGACAAGCGGCCATCAAAGGCGAGGCCGGCTTCTGGCTTATTGGCGTCAACAAAGCGTAGCGCATCGCCAAGCTTGTAGAAGCCGTCCTCATCATAAGCATCGGCTGTTTTGTCAGGTGCATTGAGATAGCCCGGCGTAATGCCCGGCCCTTTCACTCGGGCCTCCAGCTTACTGCCTTGTGGGACCAACTTCAGCGTGAGACCCGGAACCGGCAAGCCGACAAGACCCATGACTTCGTTCGGCCAATGAACGTTGCAGACGGTCGGCGCGGTCTCTGTTGCGCCATAGCCTGCTGCCAAGGTGATTTCTTCCCCGGTTTGGCGCACGGCCACCTGCTGCAGACGCCGATAGACATCTTGGGTCAGCGCTGCCCCGCCATATTGCATGATGCGCAAGTTGGCGAAGAGGGCTTGGGCTAAAGCTTCATCCTGTTCCAGGGCGCTCGCCAGAAGCGTCCAGCCTAAGGGCACAGTGATATGGTAATTCGGTTTGACGTGCTTGATGGTCGCAATCGTGGCCGATAGGCCCTCAGCCGTTGGTGTGCCGGGGTCGATCCAGAGACTACCGCCAGCGTGCAACAGCATATGCAGCACGGCATTGCCGCCAAGAGAATGGCTCCACGGCAGATGATTTGCCATGATGATGCCATCTGGCCAAATCTCGGCCTCACGTTGTTCGTCAAAGGTCGAGCGGATTTGGGCCGCATTAGTGGCCAAATTGGCGTGGGTCACCGTCACCGCTTTGGGCGAGCCGGTTGAGCCCGAGGTTAAAAGATATTTGCACGCATCGCGCGGATCGATGCTGTCCAAGTCAGGTGCATCCTGTGGATCGGCGAAGAGGTGATCGAGCGAGATTTCGCCAGCTGTACCAAATCCATCGCCGGGCGAGACCACTGGCACGCCAACTTCTTCCGCCCATAATGCTGGCTTGGCGAAAGCTTGACCCTCCATAAAGACCGCTGCTGCACCCAGCGTTTTGAGAGCTTCATGCAGTCGACGTGGGTCACGTGCTTTTGTGGAATAAGCCGGTGTGATTGCCGCCACGGCTAAGCCGGCCAAAGGGGCGGCATAGGTCAAAAGTGCATGACTAATCGAATTAGAAGACGCGATAGCGATGATGCTGCCGCGTGGAAACCGACCATAAAGGCCAGCGGCAAGCGACTGAACCAAGGTCCAGCCGTCCTCATAACTTAAATGCCGCCAAGCCCCTGCCTCAAATCCTGCAAGCCATAGCCTGCGTGGGGCAGCTTCGGCCCAGTGCGCCAAGGGCGCGACAACATTGGCGAAGGCCGGTCGCAAGGGATGGGGGGTTGTCAGCAAGATGGTGCCATCTGCTTGACGGGTCAGGTCAATCTTGACGGGGGAGATGTAAGGGGCAGCACGCATGGTGCATGATTACCTTAGCCTGCCGCGCTTTGCACCTAGGCGTTGCTGTAGCTTAAGCGCGATTTGATCTTTAGGGCTCAGCGTTGCGCATGCATTCAAGAAAGGCCTTACCCATTGCCTCCGCGCTGAATCCGGATCTTGGCCTTTGGCTTTTTCAAGGGTTCAATTCGGAAACGCTTGGACTTTAGGTCCGGCGAGACCCAGCCGCCCGGTGGCTCGAGCCAGCTTCCGCCTTCTTTACGGGCCAATGACCGTTTGCCCGGCGGCGTTGGCGTAATCACCATATAGCCACGTGTTTGTGGGCTTGTCGTGAAGCGCGGTTCAAAGAAGTGCTTGTCTTGGTCATTCAAAGGTGGCTCAGCCAATTCTCGCTTAATGGCGACATCGGGCACCACGGCAAGGACTTCTTTCTCTATTGTTTCGGTTTGAGTAGGTGAGCCAAGCCCAGCTGCTAGCAATGCAAAGATCAACATGTCGGGAATCCCCAATCCACACCTTCAAGTAAGTGTAGCTTGCAGGCTGTATTGGGAATGTCGAGTGAAACTCCTGTAACCTTGGCTTGGTTTCAGCCTATGCTGTTCACAATGGCCCTTCAGGCCACCTTGCGGACAAAAACAGAACCAGCAGAATAGCCTGCGCCGAAAGAGCAGATGAGGCCAGTGTCGCCCACGCCCAAGTCATCACTATTCTTGTGGAACGCGATGATGGACCCTGCAGAGGAGGTGTTAGCATAGGTATCCAACACCGTGGGGCTTTCATCTTCACTGGCTTCGTGGCCCAGAACCTTTCCAGCAATCAGGCGGTTCATATTGGCATTGGCTTGATGCAGCCACATGCGGCGCAGGCCAGATGCTTCAAGGCCCAAGGTTTCCATATGCTCGATAATCATGGCCGCCACCATGGGCACCACTTCTTTGAACACCTTCCGGCCTTCTTGAACAAACAGCTTGTCCTTGGCACCAATCCCTTCGGGGGCGGTATGATTTAAGAAGCCAAAATTGTTGCGGATATTGTTGGAGAATTGCGTTTTGAGTTTGGTACCCAAAATCTCCCAATGTGGCTTGTCACCGACGACATCTGCCGCCTCGATCAGAATGGCAGTGCCGACATCGCCAAAGATGAAGTGGCTGTCGCGATCCTTGAAGTTCAAATGGCCGGAGCAAATCTCAGGATTGACCACCAGAACACTGCGCGCATGACCGGCGCGAACAAAATCTGCCGCTGTCTGAATGCCAAAGGTCGCGGAGGAACAAGCTACATTCATGTCAAAGGCAAAGCCTTCGGGGTTGCAGCCGAGTGCAGCCTGAATTTCAATGGCCATGGCGGGGTAGGCGCGCTGCATGTTTGAGGCCGCACAAATGACAGCATCGACTTCCATCGGGTCGCGGCCAGCGCGCTCGAGCGCCTGTCGGGCAGCCCGCACGGCCAGTTCAGCGAGAATCGACAATTCTTCATTCGGCCGCTCTGGAATGCGAGGGGCCATAAAGGTGGGGTCTAAAATACCATCCTTATTGACGACGAAGCGGGCCTTGATGCCAGAGGCTTTCTCAATGAACTCCACCGACGACGGCGTCAGTGCAGCTACTTCACCGGCTTCAATCGCCGCGGCGTGCTCGGCGTTATAGAGCTCCACATAGCGGTTGAAACTATCCACCAATTCCTCATTGGTGATGGAATTTGGTGGCGTATAAAGGCCGGTTGCGGAGATAACTGGTTTGATTGCAGAGCTCACAGGCAGTCTTTCCCTAGCTGTTAAAGTCGTGTGGGGCGCACCTTTGGGCGCCGCGCGAAGGTGTAGGCATAAACAATGTCACCTAGCCCGTCGAGGCTGGAGGGCAGAACCTACCTCTAACAGTCTTTAGGCGGACTCTTGAGACAATCTAATGTGAAGCTGTGCTAGGCGGTCCGAAGTCATTTGCAGATAGGGTGGGGAATATGGAGATTTACGGCGACGATCGGTCTGGCAATTGCCTGAAAGTGCGCTGGACGGCAGAGGTTTTGAACCTGTCCTTTGTTTGGCATGAGGTATTAGCGCTGACGGGGCAGACGGAGACACCAGAATTTCGTGCCCTCAATCCGTTTGGCCAAGTCCCCGTTGTGCGCTTCGACGACGGGCGAACGCTGGCCCAATCCAACGCGATCATCCTCTATCTGGCCGAAGGGTCGGCGCTAATCCCTATAGACGCGTTCGATCGCGCCAAAATGTATGAATGGCTGTTTTGGGAGCAATATAGCCATGAGCCCGTCATCGCGGTTCGTCGTGCGAGGGTGCATCTCTTGGGGCATACCGATAATGAGATTGACCCAAGCCTTCTGCCGCGCGGTCAAGTCATTCTGACCCGGATGGAAGAGCATTTGCGTGGGCGGAACTGGTTTGTCGGCTCCTCCTTCACCTTGGCAGATATGGCACTGTTGCCCTACACCCGCTTTGCCGATCAGGGCGGGTTTGAGCTCCATCGCTACCCCGCGCTTCAGACTTGGATTAGCCGCTGTGAAGAGCTTTTGGGTCTACCGACCCTTTAGGACTTGCCGTTGCGAAAACTTGTCAGCGCGGCTTTGTCCCGCTAACCCAGTTCCAACACCGCCAGCGCTGCCCACAGCGTGACTTTTTTCAGGGACAGACCCATGCAAGATATTCTTCAAGCGCTTGAAGCCAAACGTGACAAAGCCCGTGCCGGTGGCGGCCAAAAGCGGGTGGATGCGCAACATGCTAAAGGCAAGCTGACGGCGCGTGAGCGGATTGAAATCTTGCTCGATGAAGGCAGCTTCGAAGAATTTGATATGTTCGTCGAGCATCGCTGCACCGAATTCGGCATGGATGGGCAAAAGTTCCCGGGCGACGGCGTTATCACCGGCCAGGGCACCATCAATGGGCGCTTGATCTATTTGTTCTCCAAAGACTTCACCGTGTTTGGTGGTTCCTTGTCGCTGACCCACGCTGCCAAGATCGTCAAAGTCCAGCAAATGGCTGCCCGCAATGGCGCGCCCGTGATTGGCTTGTTTGATGCCGGTGGCGCACGCATTCAAGAAGGCGTTGATTCTTTGGCAGGCTATGCCGACATCTTCATGGAAAACGTGATGTCGTCTGGGGTCATCCCGCAGATCAGCGTGATCATGGGCCCTTGCGCCGGTGGCGATGTTTACTCGCCCGCTTTGACCGACTTCATCTTCATGGTGAAGGATACAAGCTATATGTTTGTAACCGGCCCGGATGTGGTCAAAACGGTCACCAACGAAGTCGTCACCGCCGAAGAATTAGGCGGGGCCAGTGTGCATGGTGCCAAGTCTGGTGTGATTGACGGCAGCTTCGACAATGACTTCGACACCTTGTTCCAAATGCGTCGATTGGTTGATTATCTGCCCCTGTCAAACCGCGAGAAGCCGCCAACTCGGCCGACCCATGATGATCCAGAGCGGGTGGAAATGAGCTTGGATAGCCTGATCCCAGCCAATCCGAACAAGCCCTATGATATGAAGGAATTGATCGAGAAGGTCGTCGATGATGGCGATTATTTCGAGATCGCCAAAGACTTTGGCAAGAATATCATCACGGCCTTTGCCCGTATTGAAGGCTCCACCGTGGGCGTGGTCGCCAACCAGCCGATGAGCTTGGCGGGGGTTCTCGACATCGACTCCAGCCGCAAGGCCGCCCGCTTTGTGCGCTTCTGCGACTGTTTCAACATCCCCATCGTCACCTTTGTCGATGTGCCGGGCTTCATGCCGGGTACCAAGCAGGAATATGGCGGCTTGATCAAGCATGGCGCGAAGCTGTTGTTTGCCTTTGCTGAAGCCACGGTGCCAAAAGTAACCGTCATCACCCGTAAAGCCTATGGCGGCGCCTATGATGTGATGAGCTCCAAGCATTTGCGCGGCGACGTCAACTATGCTTGGCCGACCGCCGAGATCGCCGTGATGGGGGCTAAAGGGGCGGTGGAGATCATTTTCCGCGCCGACATGGGCGACCCAGATGCGATTGCCGCGCGCACCGCCGAGTATCAAGACCGCTTCGCCAATCCGTTTGTCGCAGCTCAGCGCGGCTATATCGACGATGTGATCATGCCGCACTCCACCCGCCGCCGGGTCGCCAAGGCCCTACGCGCCCTCAAGCACAAGAAGCTTGAGAACCCTTGGAAGAAGCACGACAATATTCCGTTGTAGGGTTTCCTACATCACCGCTTCAATCAGCACGGGAACATCGGCCGCGATGGCGCGGGCAAGGGCGATGTCAAAGGCCTCTGCGGTGTCGCAAGACACCGCCTCAACCCCTTGCCCTTCGGCTAGTTTGACCCAATCGAGGGCGGGCTTGTCGAGCGACAGCATGGAACTGGCTGCCGGGCCTGGTTGACCTGCACCCGTGCGGCCCATCTCAATATTCAAGATGCGGTAGGACCGGTTGGCAAACACCACGGTGACGATGGGCAGGCGTTCGCGCGCCATCGTCCACAGCGCTTGCACCGTATACATGCCCGCGCCATCGCCGGTTAGCGTAATGACTTTGCGGTCTGGGGCTGCCACTGCTGCCCCAACCGCTAAAGGCAAGCCTTGCCCAATTGCGCCGCCGGTTAGGAACAGCCAGTCATGTTGGGCGGCGGTTTGGGTTGCCATGAAGTGAGGCAGGCCTGCGGTAACCGCATCGTCAGAGATAATCGCTTGATCTGGCATATGGCGCGCCAGCGAGGCCGCACAGGTGTAAGGGGTGATCTTGCCGGTTGGCATGGGTTGAACGGTGCGCGATGGCGCTGGTGGAGCCTCTGGCGCATCGAGGGCATCGGCCAAAGCGGCCAAGGCTTCTGCGGTATCTTCGCTGCGACCCGAAAGCTCGATGGTGGTACAACCCTCTGGCACCAAAATGCTGGGCTTGCCCGGATAGGCGAAAAAGGCGCAAGGCACACCGGTGCCTGCCAAAATCATCAGATCAACGCCTGCGAGATCCTCCATCGCCATTTCAGCAAAATAGGCCATGCGGTCTGGCCCAAAGCGGCCTGCACCGCGCGCGAGCCGCCCGACAAATGTATCGCATAAAACCCGGACGCCGGCGGCTTTCAAGCGCGACATGGTTTCGAGAGCGGCCTCATCATAAAGGGCAGGGCCGTTGACCAGCACCACGGGCTTTTGCGCCAGTTGGATGGCGTCGGCCACCGCTTCGACTTGGGCAGGGTCTACAAGCGATAACCCCGGCACCGATACGCGTGGGGCATCGGGGCCAGCCGCGCTCCAAGCGCTGTCAGCGGGCAGGATCAGGGTCACAGGTCCTGCTGGTGGCCCCATGGTTTCGACAAAGGCTTTCGCCGCCTTTTCGCCGGCTTCGCTGGCCTGTTCCACCACGCCGACCCAGCGCGAATTGGGCTTTACCAAGGTCTCAATGTCGGATGCCAAGGGGGCGTCCAAGGTGCGGTGATAGGTGGCATGATCACCCACCACATTGACCATGGGCGCATAGGCGCGCCGCGCATTATGAATATTGGCCGCGCCATTGGCATAGCCCGGCCCGAGGTGCAGAAGCGTCATCGCAGGCTTGCCCGCGATACGGGCAAACCCGTCGGCCGCCCCCGTCGCTACCCCTTCAAACAGACACAAGACCGAACGAATGCGCGGCTCTCGGTCGAGGGCTTGAACCAGATGCATCTCGCTGGTGCCGGGATTGGCAAAGCAAGCCGTGACCCCATGTTCGGCCAAAGTCGCCACCAATTGGTCTGCGCCGGTGCGGGTGTCGGTTTCTTGGGTCATGCTCTGCCTCATCACTATTTAGCTAATCCTTGCCCGAGCCAAACTCTGCTGTCACTATAGCAAAACAGATCAGATGCACTTTAGGGCTGACAGGACGCCCGTTGCGCGCCAAGGTGTGGGCATGACCCAGATTCACCGCATCACCCTCGCCCGCCATATCACCGGAACCCCATCGCTGGAGGACTTCAAACTTGAGACGTTTGAAGCCCCGCCTTTGAAGGAGGGTCAGTTTCGGGTGGAAAACAAGTTCGTTTCTGCCGACCCCGGTACAAGGTCGCGCCTTTCGGGGACGGATTCTTATGCCGGTGCTTTGAAAATTGGCGATCCGATTGATGGCTTTGCTGTCGGCCATGTGGTGGAAAGCCAAAATCCTGCCTTTGAAGTCGGCCAATTGGTGACTTTAGGCTCGGGCTGGGCCAGCCAGTCTATCTCCAATGGCCGGGGCTATTGCGCCAAATTGCCTGACTTGGATGTACCATTGTCGGCTTGGATCGGTGTCCTAGGCGTGCCGGGCATGACGGCTTGGTTTGGCTTAAAGCGCATTGGCCAGATTAAACCCGGTGACCGCGTGATCGTGACGTCCGCCGCGGGCCCTGTTGGCGCAACCGCTGGCCAGTTGGCCAAGGCTTGGGGTGCCTCGCGTGTTGTTGGTGTTGCCAGCGCAGGCGATAAGTCCGATTGGTTGAAGGCTGAGGCTGGCTTTGACGAGGTGATCGACTACCGCTCCCCCACGTTTGCGGCAGACCTTGCTACGGCCATGCCCGAGGGTGCCGACGTACTGTTTGATAATGTCGGCAATGCGATGATTGATACCATCCTGCCTTTGATGCGCCCGTTTGGCCGCATTGTGGTGTCGGGCCAAGTGGCCGACTACAACGTCGCGCTGCCGGACCGGCATGGCATTCGCAATACCGACCGCTTCATCACCCATCGTCTGAAGATGGAGGGGCTGGTGGTGTTTGATGACTTGCGCGCCTTCCCAGAGGCTCAAGCCGAAGCCGCCGCCATGATCAAAAGCGGGCAACTCAAATTGAAAGAAGTGGTCTCTGAGGGCGTTGAAAGCCTGCCTGCGGCCTTTTGCGCTTTGTTCCAACCCGGCGCCACTTTTGGCCGCCGGATTGCGCGTATTTAAGCGGGGGTGAGGTCGATGGAGTTTCAACATTATTCCCGCATCGAATTTGCCTATGACCAAGGCTATGGCCCGCGTGTTCTGGTTGTCACCATCAGCGGCAATAATCCTGTCAATGGCGTCGATGAAGCCATGCATGAGGAATTGGCTCGCGTTTTCACAGACTGCCAGCGCGATCCAGATAGCGATTTGATCGTCTTGACCGGCAAGGGCCGTGTATTCTGCGCAGGCGGTGATTTAGATTGGTTTGACGAGCAGATCAGCAATCCAGCCAGTTTCCGCGCCATTGCGCCTGATGCCAAGCGGATCGTGCTGTCTCTGCTGGAACTCGAAAAGCCGATCATCTGTCGCCTGAATGGCGCAGCAGCAGGGCTTGGGGCCACGATTGCTTTGATGTGCGATGTGATCATCGCCGAAGATACGGCCAAGATTGGCGACCCGCATGTGAAAGTCGGCCTGGTTGCAGGGGATGGTGGTGCCGTGATTTGGCCCGCCTTGATCGGCGTCGCGCGGGCCAAGGAAATGCTGCTGACGGGGGATTTGATCTCTGGCGCAGAAGCGGCCCGCATTGGCCTTGTCAATTATGCCGTGCCTTCTGACCAACTTGACAGCAAAGTCGCAGAAATGGCGGGCAAGATCCTCGGCAATCCACGTTGGGCTGTGCGTTGGACTAAGGTGGTCATGAACCAACAACTGCGCCAGGCGGCTAATCTGACCATGGATGCCGCTGTCGCCTACGAGACCTTGTCCAACATGGCCAAGGACCGCGCCGAAGCTGTCGCTGCTTTTAAAGAAAAGCGCAAAATGAATCTGACAGGGGAATAGAATTGCCACACGCCTTTGCCCCAGAACCCGACCACGTTACCGAATTACGCCATCAGTTGCGCCGCTTTGTGGAAGCCAAGGCCCCACGTGAAAAGCGCCAGTTGTGGGATCGCACCCACACTTGGCCGCGCGACCTGTTTGCAGAGCTTGCCGCTATGGGTATTTGCGGTCTGACGGTTGAAGAAGAGTTTGGCGGCCTCGGCCAGGACGTCTATGCCGCTGTGGCCGTCATCGAAGAATTGTGCCGAGCAGGGGCGTTTTTGGCAGGACCCTTCATCCATTGCGCTTTTTATGGCGGGATGAACATTTCTGAAAATGGCAATGACGCGCAAAAGGCCGCCTATTTGCCTGCCTTGGCCAAAGGCGAATTGATGTTCTGCTATGGCCTGTCTGAACCCGATGTGGGGGGCGACTTGTCCAGCGTCACCACACGCGGCGTCATTGACGGCGACCATGTGGTTATCAATGGGGCCAAGCGCTGGTGCACGGGCGCGGACTTTGCCGATTACATCTATTGCCTGATCCGCACCGAAAGCGATGAGAAGCGCAAAAACCTCGCCTTTGTGTTGATCCCGAAAGATACGCCGGGCGTAACCCTGCAACCGATAGAGCACGTCAATCTGCGCTATACGCTGTCGAGCGATGTCTATTTCGACAATGCCCGTATTCCTGTGTCCCACATCGTCGGCGGGCCTGAAAAATGGGGCAAGGGCTGGGGCATGTTGGCGGGTCGTGCGCTCGATGTCGAAAAGCTTGAAATCACGGCTGTGACCTTTGGCATTGCGCAAGCCGCTGTCGAAGAGGCTTGGGCCTATGCGCAAGAGCGGGTGCAGTTTGGTAAGGTCATCTCCGGCCATCAGGCCATCCGCCATGCCTTGGTTGAGGCCCGCACCAAGCTCGAAGCCTGTCGGCATATGCTCTACCACGCAGCTTGGCTCGCCACGCAAAACTTGCCCTGCGGCATTGAATCCAGCATGGCCAAACTCTTCGTCGCTGACACCGCCGCCGAAATCGCCCTCATTTGCCAACGCGTGCTGGGTGCTTATGCCCTGTCCGACGCCTTCGACATGGAACGCCACGTCCGCGACCTCCTTGGCATGCGCATCGTCGGAGGCTCCAGCGACATGCAGAAGAATAACCTCGCAGGGCTTTGGGGGATGAAGGGGTAAAGAGGCTATAGCCTCTTCTTAGCAAACGCCCTGCCGGAAGCTGATTTCAGATACTTCTCAAATGCCCAGGCTTGGGAATCATCGGAAAATCCTAGGTATGTTTTGACCCGCCAAGGACCAAATTTGGAGGTGTGCGTCACTTCGCCTGCATTATGCTTGGCCAATCTGGCCTTTAGATCGGCGGTGGCACCGACATAGAAGTGTTGCCCGTCGAGGCTTTCTAGAATGTAGACGTATTTCAATTTTGAACTTCCTTTTATTTGGGAAGATCAGCCACTGGAAACACAGGTGTGAGATGATCGTGTGGGCCCGGCTTCGCTCTGCGAGCTTCGCCGCGGCTGGCCGGGATACAAACAACCCGGCTTCGCTCGTTGAGCTTCGCCGTGGTAAACAGGCAGCCTACGCACTGCGTGCTTCGGCTCGCCGAGCCGTAGCTCGAAGAGCGAAGGCTGGTGGGTCGTGTAGGACTCGAACCTACAACCAGACCGTTATGAGCGGCCGGCTCTAACCATTGAGCTAACGACCCGTGCCATGGCGAACCAGAGGCGGGAGGCGGGGAGATAGCGGTTTTTGGTGCGTCGCAAAAGCCTCGTCCTCATTTGAACGCAGATCGGTCTCTTTTTTGCCAAAAGCAGTGCAGACTCTGTTCATGTTGGTTTAGGTAGAAACCACAAGACCAATCTGGGAAGGGAATACATCATGCGTCAGTTTCATCGCCACACCCTCTTATCGGCCCTCGCGATCAGTGCAGCGGGTTTCGTGCCCCTGTCGGCGATGGCGCAGGCCGCACCGGCTATGGGCGCGCCTTGCTGCGTGGCACCAGCACCGGTCACGCCGACAACCTTGAACTTCACTGTCAGCGCCGATCAGAAGAAAGCGCCAGATATGGCGACCATGGGGGCAGGAGTCGTAACGACCGCTAAGACTGCCAAAGCCGCCATGGAAGACAATGCGCGCAAAATGTCAGCGGCCTTTGTGGCGCTGAAAGCCGCAGGCATTGCCGACAAGGACATGCAGACCTCTGGCGTGCAACTCAGCCCGCAATATGATTACACCAATGGCACCCGCCCGCGCATTGTCGGATACCAAGCTTCGAACCGCGTGACCCTAAAGCTGCGCAAGATCGACCAAATCGGCACCGTGATGGACGCCCTTGTCGCCCAAGGCATCAATGAGATTGACGGGCCAAACTTTGGCATTGAAAATCCTGAATCCATGCTGGACCAAGCCCGCGCTGAAGCTATGGCCACCGCGATGCGCCGGGCAGAGCTTTATGCCAAGGCCGCTGGCATGCGGGTTAAACGCATTGTCTCGATTAATGAGAGCGGTGGCTATACGCCGCCCCAACCCATGCCCATGATGATGGCACGCGCTGCGATGGCTGACTCCGCTGCACCGACACCTGTTGCTGCAGGCGAAGTAAGCTATTCGATCCAAGTCTCGCTGCAAGTTGAGCTCGAGAAGTAAATCCCAGACGACAAGCTTTGATCCGCTTCCGCGCCATCACAATGTTGTGGTCATAAAAGTCGGGTCAAAGCTTGCAAACTGTGGGGTTTCCGGCTAGCGCCCCCACCATGCTTAACTTTGATCTGGTCGCCGCTAACCTCCTCTCGCCCGCTGTTATCTGTTTCGCACTAGGGGCTTTTGCTGCCTATGTGAAAAGCGATTTGCGCGTACCGCAGCAGGTCCACGAGACCATCTCGATGTACCTCTTGTTCTCGATTGGCCTCAAAGGCGGGATTGCGCTTGATAATTCGGCCGGCGCATCGATGTTGCTGCCGTTCCTAGCCACCATCTTCATGGGTGTTTTGACGCCTTTGATTGCCTTCTATGTCGCAAGACAGCTCGGCAAACAAAGCATCGTCGACTCAGGTGCTATGGCCGCACACTTCGGCTCGGTTAGTGCTGTGACCTTTATGGCCGCATTGAACTTTGCGACGCTGAGCGGATTCCAAATCGAAGGCTATCTAACTGCTCTATTGATTGTGCTGGAGGTGCCCGGCATCATCATCGGTATCGTGCTGGCGCGCCTGATGTCGGAGAACCGTACCATCAGTGTCAACCATGTGCTGCGCGAAGCAATCACCAGCAAAAGTGTCATGCTGATGGGCGGTGGTTTGCTGGTTGGCCTGTTGACCGACGCCAAGGGGATCGAAGCGGTTTCCACCGTCTTCATTACGCCTTTCCAAGGCGTATTGGCTTTCTTCTTGTTGGAGCTTGGCGTGGTTGCTCTTAAGCGCCTGCGGGAATCGAAAGCGCCTTTGCCCTTCATGCTGGGCTTTGGCATCACCATGCCCATCCTGTTCGGAACGATTGGCCTGATTGTCGGCCATTTTGCGGGCTTCTCGGTTGGCGGTACGGCTGTTTTCGCTACCATGGCTGCCAGTGCGTCTTATATCGCTGCCCCCGCTGCGGTGCGTATGGCCATGCCAGAGGCGAATGAAGGCCTCTACCTGACCACCTCCATCAGTATCACTCTGCCGTTTAACATCATCATCGGCATTCCCGCTTATTTCGCCGTGTCGGAGATGATTAGTGGCTGGCCGACAATGGCAAGCTTGTTGCCTTAATCCGCTGCGCGCGGATCAGCCCGCACCCAGCCGCGTTCATGGTTGAATAAGTCCAGCCCACCGGTGGCAATATCAAAGCGGGCACCTTCTAGATTAAGGGTGCCTGCTGCGACTTTTTCCGCGACAAACGGGAAGCTCAACAAGTTCGACATGGAAAGTTCGACGCTCGCGCGCTCGCACGGTTCGATCTCTTCGGTGTTTAAGGCCACAACAACAGGAACCAGCACATCGATCCATTGGGTTACGAACCGCATTGTTTGGCCTTCATGCCCAGCCTTGGTACCCCATAGCCCACGGTCGATCGCAGCCTTTACCCCGCCACAACGGGCGTGGCCCATGACAAGGATCGTCTTGACCCCAAGGGCTTGGACGGCAAACTCAATGGCCGCAGAGGTTCCGTGCAAGCCTTCGCCTTGCTCAAAAGGTGGCACAAGGGCGGCCACATTGCGCACGACAAACAGCTCACCCGGCGAAACGTCAAAGATTTGGCCGGGATCGGCACGAGAGTCTGAGCACGCAATCACCAATAAGCGTGGGGTTTGGCCATCGGCCAATTGTTCATAGAGTTCGCGCTGGTGCGGCCAAGCATCGCGACGAAAACGGCTATAGCCTTCCAATAGTCGATCCATCAGAAACCTATAGCCGCACCTGTCTGGGGTTGGGAAGGCTTAATTGGCGCGTGTCACATGAAGGACCGCGCCTTCAACCCCTGTCACCACCAAAACACTGCCACTGGTTGGTTCGGCCCCGTCATAGGTTTTCGCCGCCCATTCCGTGTCGCCTAAACGAACCCGACCCATGCCGCTAACAAAGTCATCAACCGCAATCGAAGTTTGCCCAATATGACGCTGAAGCGGGGAGTTTAGGGTAGGATCTTCGGATGGCGTCGTGTCTGGTTTAAAAAACCGGCGCCCCGCAACGGTCGTTGCCAATGCAAACAAGGCAAAGGCAACCATTTGCAACGGCAGACTTGCTTCAGGGAAGATCGCGGCAAGAGCGGCCGTTAGGGCTGCCGCTGTCGCAATCCATAGCAAATAAGCCGTACCGGTCAGCAATTCAGCGGCCAAAAGCGCCGCCCCAATGCCAAGCCAAGTCCACACGCCAAAGCCTGCCCAATTACTGATAAGTTCATCCATGGTCTTAGCCCTTCGTGGTTGGAACAGCGGTGCGGCCTTGGCCTTGGCCTTGACCCTGAGTTGCCGTGCCGGACATGGTCAATTGACGCACGCCTTCGATCGCTGAGGCAATCGCGCTTAATTCGGTTGGCACGATCACCGTGCGCTGTTGGGGCGATGAGGCCAGCTTACCAAAAGCCTCTACATAGGATTGGCCGAGGAAGTAATTGAGGGCGTTGACGTCGCCGGCCGAGATTGCGTCCGACACCATGCGCGTTGCGTTGGCTTCAGCCTCTGCTGCCCGTTCACGGCCTTCTGCGTCCCGGAAAGCGGATTCCTTGCGGCCTTCTGCTTCCAGAATAACCGCTTGCTTATGGCCTTCGGCACGCAGAATGGCTGCCGCCTTTTCGCCTTCGGCAGACGTGATTTCCGCCCGCCGCTCCCGCTCTGCCTTCATTTGCTTGGCCATCGCTTCATTGAGGTCCGAAGGAGGCGACAAGTCTTTAATCTCAATCCGCACGACTTTGACGCCCCATGGATTGGTAGCCGCATCAATCGTCTGCAACAGCTTGGCGTTGATGGTGTCTCGCTGGGACAAAACTTCGTCCAATTCCATTGAGCCGATCACGGTGCGCAAATTGGTTAGCGATAGATTGGTGATCGCCAAGCGCAAATCCTCGACCTCATAGGCGGCTTTGGCGGCGTCAAATACTTGGGTGAAGACCACAGCGTCGCAACGCACCATCACGTTGTCACGCGTGATAACTTCTTGGCGCGGGACGTCTAAGACGCTTTCCATCATGGAAATCTTACGGCCGATTTGGTCCATAACCGGGGTAATGAAGTGAATGCCTGGATGTAGGGTACGCAAATAGCGACCAAATCGCTCCAACGTGTACTGGCGACCTTGAGGAACGATTTTGACAAATGTGGTAACAAAAATGACCGCCATAACAACCAAAACGGCGGAGAACCAAAAAAATTCCATGAATTACCCTCCTAATAAGGGCTAATGAAGTGCCGGCCAAACAGCGGTACGACACATGGTACCAAGCCTACCCTAAATCATTGCCCGCGAGGAATATGTGTATTGCCAAACCAGATTGAAAGGGCCCGCTCGTTTTCCTGTGGATAAAATGGTGGATAAATTTGTGGATAGTCCGGATACCGCTGATTCTATGCGTGAATCTCAATTTCGCGCCATCCAAAAAACTTCTTGTCAAAATTAAAATCAGGCGTAGTCTTGGTTTCACGGAAGCAAGAGCGGGAGTAGAAAGTTAGCAAGGCGACAAAAGAAGAAAACGCCTTTCAATAGGTGGGGTCAACATAGTCTAATTCTAACGAATACTTCTGAAGGCGAAGCGAAAGCTATACCTAGCACTTGGGTCCGTCGCACTCAACTTGTTGAGAGCAGGCCGCACGGGGAAACCGGTGCGGCCTTTGTGCGTTTGGGGGCGAATGAGCCTGCCTTGCACAAGCCATTACTTTGGCTTTGGTAGCAGTGGTGTGATGTCCGCTTCAGCTGGCGAAAGAAGTTTTAATCGCGCTGAGGAAGGCTTGAACCGTTGGTGATGGCGCTTGGGCGGCGTGGGTCACCGCACTGATTGCAAAGAATGCATCACCAGGAAAGGGGAGGGTACGACACGCTCCTTTCGCGACCAAGGGTGCTGCAACTGAAGCTGGTAACATGGTGACAATATCAGACCGCATGGCCAATTCGAGGCAGGCGCTTTGATTCAAGATCCTGTATTTTGGAAACCCTTGTTGCCGCAATAGTTCGCGTTGTTCAAACGGCAGGGCGTTTTGAAACCTATTATCAAACCCGGCGATGGCCCAATCAAAGGCCAAGATGGCTTGGAGGGAGCCATCCGTTTCTTCAATAGGATGGCCGGGCCGAAACACGACTTGATAGGGCTCTGAAGCCAGTCTTTGGAGTTTAAGTTCGCTTCGGTTCTTCAGGCTTTCAATGGTTGTCGAATGAAACAATAAAAGATGCGCCTGCCTGCGGAGCAGTCTCTCACTGGCAAGGTCAGGTGGCATGGTTTCGATTTGCACGGCCACTTGGGGATGGGTTTTGCGAAACTCCAACAAGGCTCCATGCATCAGCGTATCGATGACGGCCGGACCGCATATGAGGTTGAGTTGTAACTCCCCTGCGATCGCATCGGCTCGGACCTTTTCGGAGTGCGCCAAAAGATCAGAGGCTGTGAGAGCCAATCTTCGGCCAGCCTCGGTCGGAATGATTGATCGGGTCGTACGATCAAACAGGCGAACATCCCATTTTGCTTCTAGGGTTTGGATACTTTTGGTCAGCGCGGAGTGTGTGATCAGCAACTCCTCCGCCGCGCGGGAAAAACTGCCCAAACGATAGACCGCTTCGAACCTCTGGATCAGGACAAGATCAATAGACATGTTCCAAGATATACATAATATAGGATTATTATTCAATTGTAGGCGTTAAAGAGTTCACCTAACCTCCCGGGCAAACGCGAAAAGCGAGCTAGAAGCGGCACTAGGGGGGAAGCGAATGACGACGACCGAGTTCATTCACGGAAATATCGGCCTTTATTCGGCGATCTTCTTTTTCACGCTTCTTGGCATCGAATTGATTGCCATCAAGCTGTTTCGCGCAAAGGGCAACATGCCTGCCAAAGACGCCTCTTTGGGCGTTTTGACAGGTGTCCTGAGTGACCCGGTCAACGCGATGTCGGCTTTTATTACGTTGGGCATCCTATCTTTGGCTCAGCCGTTTCAATTTTACTCGATACCGATAAACCCGTTGACGTTTCTGGTGTGCTTCATCCTCGATGATTTGCGCTTTTATTGCCATCACCGGGTTGCGCATCGCTGCCGCTGGGTTTGGGCCATGCATGTCGTCCATCATTCCAGTCAGGAGTATAATCTTGCTGTCGCCCTCAGGCAGGGCTGGACCAAGCATTTCACGGGCACCATGCTGTTCAAAGTACCGTTGGTTTTGATTGGCTTTGACCCGGTGATGGTGACCTTCTGCGGCGTCTTAAATGCTACCTACCAATTCATGTTGCATACCGAGACTGTCCATAAGCTACCTCGCTGGTTTGAAGCCGTCTTCAACACGCCGTCGCACCACCGGGTGCATCATGCGACCAATCCGCAATATTTAGACGCTAATTATGCCGGGACCCTGATCATTTGGGATCGGCTATTTGGAACCTTTGTTGCAGAAGACGAGGCGGACCGACCTGTTTATGGCCTTGTCAAAAACTTGAACACCTTCAACTTGTTCACGATCCTGACGCATGAATATATCGGCATTGCTAAGGATACGACCCAAAAGGGGCTGACCCTGTTTCAGCGCTTCTGCTATATCTTTGCCCCGCCGGGCTGGAGCCATGACGGATCGCGTCTGTCTACCGCGGACATCAAAAGAGCAGCCGGTATTGGTGCAAAGTCTGTCGATCCTGTTTCCGCCGAGACCAACGCCCAATGATGCCGCTTCATTACGCACTTACCGACGGCTTGGTCTTTGTCGCTGCTGCTTGGGGGGCTTGGCACCTGATCAGGGCCGGTAAACCAATTGGGGCTCTGGGTGTGGCCTTGTTTGGGCTCGCCGCGGCCATTGGCACCGTGCGGGTCACCAGTGGGCTGATTGAGCCTCTCGCCGGGGCGCACCGGTTTGCCTCACAGTTTGGCGGGCTGCTGGGCTTGCTGCTGCTCCTATGGCAGATTTTTGAGACCACCGTCGGCCCTGTTCGCTCAGTTTATGGCGCAGTTATTTGTATAAGCGCTTTAGGGCTGGCGATTATTCTACCCGCCGTTGGCGCACCCATTTACATCCTTGCCTTAATAGGTGGGATCGCCCTTTTTGGGTTGGACCGCCTAGGCGGGAAGCCGAATATGGGTGCAGCCTTGGGCTTTGGATTGATGCTGCCAAACGTCTTGTTTTTGCGCCAATCAAAGTTTCTAGGCCCAGACTTAAGCTGGCATCTGTTCCACATCGTCATCGCATTGTGGCTGGTGCTGACGGTGCTGGCTCTCACGCCAAAGCAGGCGGCTAAACCGGCCAATACAGCATCCACCGCGTAAGATTGCGGAGGAAAGTAGTTAGGCGCTTTGATGCCTAAGAATCGTTCAGTCTGACCGCAGATGCTGCAAAAGCCTGTCGATGAATGACGGTGACGCGATCAAACCAGTTGACGTGCCGTGCGTGCGCGGGCAGGAGGGCAACTCTTGTGCCGCACTCGGATGATACCGGCCCAAGCTCATGTGTGACTGCGGGAGAGACGATCCCCCAAAGGACCGCGCCGAAGGAGCAACCGCCCCGGAAACTCTCAGGCAAAAGGACCGCAGCCACGTCAATACGCTGGAGAGTGTTGGGCAAATAGCTCAACCGCCGAAGGAGCAAGCGGTCCCTTGAACAATCAAGGTTCCCCGCGAAAACTCTCAGGTTTTAGACAGCTGGGGCGCGCGCCAAAACGGGGGAACCCTGTGGCGTGTCGCGGACCTGTCGGAGCCTTTTAATGTCTGAAGACACTTCATTGAAAACCACACCCCTAACTGGGCTTTGGCAGGGCATGGGTGGCCGTATGGTCCCTTTTGCCGGCTATTTGATGCCCGTGCAGTTTCCAGAAGGGGTGATGAAAGAGCATGTGTGGACGCGCGAAAAGTGCGGCCTGTTTGATGTGTCCCACATGGGCCCCGCGTTTTTAAAGCTCAATGATGCCAGCTTGACTGGCGATGCCGCCCATGCGGCAATTGCGGCCTTGGTGGAAACCATTCTGCCGTGCGATGTCGCGGGCCTCGCCCCCGGTCAACTGCGCTATACCACTTTGCCCAATGCCACAGGTGGTGTGCTCGATGATTTGTTTGTCGGTCGCCCCAAGGCCGATGCCGATCAAGGCACGCTCTATTTCGTCGTCAACGCCGGCTGCAAAGAACAGGACTTTGCCATTATCGCGGCGGCTTGCGCTGGCAAGGCGACGCTGACCCGGGCCGATGATCGTGCCTTAATCGCTGTCCAAGGGCCCAAAGCAGTGGATGCCATTGGCAATGTTGGCGACGGGCCAAAGCGTTTGGCCTTTATGGAATTTGCGACCGTGACGGGCCCTTATGGCGAAGTTGTCGTATCGCGCTCCGGCTATACGGGCGAAGACGGCTTTGAGGTCTTGATCGCAGCCGACAAGGCTGAAGCCTTTGTCCGCACCTTGTTGGCCACCGCGCATGTGAAGGCGATTGGTCTTGGTGCGCGAGATAGCTTGCGCTTGGAAGCTGGCCTTTGTCTCTATGGCCACGATCTTGATGAAACCACGAGCCCGATCGAAGCAGGCCTTGCTTGGACCATTCAAAAAGTCCGGCGAGAGCGCGCGGACTTCCCGGGCGCTGCCCGCATTCTGAAAGAGCTTGCAGAGAAGCCCGCCCGCAAGCGCGTTGGCCTCTTGCCCAAGGATAAAGCACCGGCGCGGGAAGGTGCTCAAATCCGTAATCTCGCTGGCGAGAAGGTCGGCATCGTGACTTCGGGCGGCTACGGCCCCAGCGTCGGTGGGCCAATTGCTATGGGCTATGTTGAGTTGGCCTTTGCTGCCGTCGGCACCGAATTAGATTTGATCGTTCGCGATCAACCTCGCCGCTGGGTCGTCGCACCCTTGCCCTTTGTTCCTCATAATTACCACCGGAAAGGCTGAAACATGAGCACCAAATATACTAAAGACCACGAATGGGTATCTGTCTCTGGCAATATCGCCACCTGTGGCATCACCGCCTATGCCGCCGAACAATTGGGCGATGTCGTGTTTGTGGAATTGCCCAATATTGGTCGGATCGTTTCCCAAGGCGATGAAGTGGCTGTGGTAGAAAGCGTGAAGGCAGCTTCGGACGTATACGCGCCCGTCTCGGGCGAAGTCGTTGACGTCAATGAAGCTCTGGCTGAGGCACCAGAAGGCGTCAATGAGGCGGCAGAGACCACGGGCTGGTTCACGAAGCTGAAGTTGACCGACCCCGCAGAGCTTGATGCCCTAATGGATCGCGCGGCTTACGACGCCTATCTGGCAGGTCTTTAAGTCTTATGTATGTGCCGGTTCACAATCAGGTGGACAACCCAGAGGAAGCGTGGGCTTTTGTGAAAGCCCATCCTTTTGCGGTCCTTTGCGTCAACGGCCCAGAAGGGCCGATGATCGCGCATGTGCCCTTGGTTGTTCGTCATGATGAAGCGGCCGATACCTTCGAACTTATTGGCCATGTCGCGCGCGCCAATCCCTTCCATGAAGCTGTTCCCGCTGTTGGTGGACCTTGTGTAGCTGTCTTCCGGGGTGCCGATGCTTACGTAAGCCCTTCGCTTTATCCCTCGAAGCAGATTCACGGCAAAGTGGTGCCTACATGGGCCTATTTGGCAGCAGAGGCGCGCGGGCATTTACATGTCGAAACCGATCCGCGCGCAATGCGGGCCTATCTAGAGCCTGCAACAAATGAGATGGAAGCGACTGGAACTAAACCTTGGACCGTTGACGATGCGCCCGCCGATTATATCTCCAGCCTAGAGCGCGGGATTGTCGGCCTAAAGATCCGAGTGACCGCGTTGATTGCCAAACGCAAGATCAACCAAGGTAAGCCACAGGCAGATTTCCAATCCGTGCAGGAGGCATTTGCTGCCTCCGCGCATACCTCCCACCAGCTACTTTCCCTTGAAATGCAAAAAGAAAGTCAGAAAACCTGATGCGATATTTGCCTCTTACCCCTTCAGATCGTGAGCAAATGCTCGCCAAAGTTGGCGTTGCTTCGATCGAAGATTTGTTCCTCGATGTTCCTGAAGTTGCGCGCTTGGATGGTCCAATCCACAACTTGCCATTTGCGCAAGGCGAGTTGGCGGTTGAGCGCCACATGCAGCGCCTGTCAAACGCCAGTATGGCAGCGGGCAGTGTGCCGTTTTTCTGTGGGGCAGGGGCTTATCGCCATGCGGTGCCAGCCAGTGTTGATCATTTGATCCAGCGCTCGGAATTTCTGACTACCTATACCCCCTATCAGCCAGAAATGGCGCAAGGCACGGTGCAGACTTTGTTCGAATTCCAAAGCCAAGTGGCAGGCTTGCTGGCTTGTGATGTGGCCAATGCGTCGATGTATGATGGTTCCACCGCTTGTGCGGAAGCGGTCGTGATGGCGGCCCGCGTCACCAAGCGCACCAAAGTGGTCTTCTCGGGCGGTTTGCATCCCCATTATCGCCGCGCCGCCCGCACCTTGGCCAAGCATTCTGGCCTCGAGATTGCCGGACTGCCGATCGCGATCAATGACGAGGCAGCCGTTTTGGCAGCGGTAGATCAAAATACCGCCTGTGTCGTGGTTCAGTGCCCGAATGTGTTTGGCACGCTGACCGATTTCACCGAGCTCGCCAAAGCGGTGCAAGCCAAGGGCGCGTTGCTGATCGCGGTCTTTACCGAAGCGGTTGCTTTTGGTCTCGTAACGCCTCCGGGGGAAATGGGGGCTGATATTGTGGCTGGTGAAGGCCAGTCGATTGGCAATAGCTTGAATTTCGGCGGTCCTTACGTCGGCCTGTTTGCTACCAAGGACAAATATGTCCGCCAAATGCCCGGGCGCTTGGCTGGTGAGACGGTCGATGCCGATGGCACACGTGGCTTCGTGTTGACACTTTCGACACGCGAGCAGCACATTCGCCGCGACAAAGCGACTAGCAATATCTGCACTAATTCAGGGCTTTGTGCCTTGGCCTTCACAATCCATATGACCCTGTTGGGCGACAAGGGTCTCAAGCATTTGGCGCAATTGAACCACGAGGCGGCCTGCGAAACGGCTGACGCGGTTTCCGCGATTGATGGCGTTGAATTGTTGAGCGAGAGCTTCTTCAATGAATTCGCGGTGCGCTTGCCAGGTGATGCCGCCAAAGCGGTTGAGGCGATGGCCGCGCAAGATGTGTTGGGTGGCGTACCCTATTCGCGTCTGCGCCAAGAGCCCGGCTTTGAGAATGTGCTGCTGATTGCAGCGACGGAAACGACCACGGCTGAGGATATCGCATCCCTCGCCGATACCCTGAAAAAGGTGATTTGATCATGGCTATGAATAATGTTGGCCGCCCCACCGCAGCCGTCGCCAATGATGCGGCAGCCCCAACCACCTTTTCCGGCGCACGTGGGTTGTTACAGCCAACCTCTCTGATCTTCGAGACAGGCTCAATCGATCGTACGGGCGTTGACTTGCCGCCTGTTAAGGGCGTGAAGTCGCGTCTGGGCGGTTTGGCGCGCACCACCACCACCGGCAATCCGGGCCTATCTGAGCCAGAGGCTGTGCGCCATTATGTGCGTTTGAGCCAGCGCAATTATGCCATTGATCTGGGCATGTTCCCTCTGGGCTCCTGCACCATGAAGCATAATGCGCGCTTGAACGAGAAAATGGCGCGCTTGCCGGGCTTTGCCGATGTGCACCCACTACAGCCCGTCTCGACCGTACAAGGTGCGTTGAGCGTGATGGACCAGTTGTCGCATTGGTTGATCACCTTGACGGGCATGAAGGCCGTTGCCTTGTCGCCAAAGGCAGGGGCGCATGGTGAGTTGTGCGGCATGTTGGCGATCCGCGCCGCCCTCGATGCGCAAGGCCAAGCCCACCGCCGTCGGGTGCTGGTGCCAGAAAGCGCGCATGGCACCAATCCTGCGACCGCCGTGCAGTGCGGCTTCATCGTGGATGAAATCAAGGCGGCTCCCGATGGCCGCGTCGACCTCAGCGACCTCAAAACCAAACTCGGTGATGACGTTGCCGGCATCATGCTGACCAACCCAAATACGTGTGGTTTGTTTGAGCGCGATATCCGTGAGATTGCCGATTTGATCCACGCAGCTGGTGGCTATTTCTATTGCGATGGCGCGAACTTTAACGCCATTGCAGGCCGGGTACGTCCGGGCGATTTGGGCGTCGATGCGATGCACATCAATTTGCACAAGACCTTCTCCACCCCGCATGGTGGCGGGGGGCCGGGTTCTGGCCCAACGGTGTTGTCCGACGCATTGGCACCTTTTGCGCCTGTGCCTTATGTGGTCACCCGCGCTGATGGCACCTTGGATCTGGTTGAGCATGAAGGTGATAGCGAGGGCGAGCCATTTGGCCGCATGGTGGCTTTCCACGGTCAGATGGGCATGTATACCCGTGCTTTGACCTATATGTTGAGCCATGGTGCGGATGGCATCAAGCAAGCCTCAGAAGATGCCGTGCTAAACGCCAATTACGTTCAGGCTTGCTTGAAAGAGCATATGAGCCCGGCCTTTGATGGCGTGTGTATGCACGAGGCCTTGTTTGACGATTCCTGGCTCGAGGGCACTGGCGTAACCACGCTTGATTTTGCCAAAGCCATGATCGACGAAGGTTATCACCCTATGACCATGTACTTCCCGCTGGTGGTGCATGGGGCCATGCTGATTGAGCCGACGGAAAGTGAAAGCAAGGCAAGCTTGGATGCATTTGTTGCATCCATGACGGGGCTAGCCAAAGCAGCAAAGTCTGGCGATACGGCCCGCTTTACCGGTGCCCCATTCCATGCACCTGTGAAACGTCTGGATGAGACGCGTGCGGCCAGAAAGCCTGTGCTTAAGTGGAGCCCACCCGTAGAAGCTAACAAGATCGCGGCGGAATAAGCTGATCGCTTTTGCTGGCGGCCTTTGAAAAAGGGCCGTCAGCCGCCTGCCGTTCGCTTGCCACGTGCTCGGGCAACTAATCGTTGGATTTGTCTTTCAAAGCCAATGTGCAGGATCCACGCGGCAATAATCGCGGCTGCGAGTGCTGCGACCAGCAAGATCAGATTATCCAGTGGGCCCGGGCTAGAGAAAGGCGCTGCTAGGCGGCCTAAAGCAGCAAACACTGGCACATGGATCAAATAGAGCGCGTAGGACCAATCACCCAAAGACTTAGACCATCTAGCGCTTTCATAGCCGGCTTGTTCAAGGCCCACACAGCCCCACACCAATAGCGTCGCTGGAATACCAAAGTAGAATAACCGCGGCCATTCTTGCCCGAACATGGCAGGGGCATTCTCACGCAGGGCTAGCGCACTGATTAACATCCAAAAAGCGCCAACCTGCACCAACAAACGTGGTGATGGGAAAATCCGCCGCTGGGCCACTAGGCCGACCACAGCACCGAGGATGAACTCAAGGGTCAAGGGGTGGCGGATCAGCGCCACAAACGGGTTCTCAGGGGTCGGCAGGACGCTGGCAGCAGCCACAGTCACGATGGCCCAAATCGCCAATGCTGCGGGGAACCAACGCGCAGGCAGCAGCAGCATAAATCCGAATACGAGATAGAACCAAAGCTCGTGGATTAATGTCCAGCCCACTGCATGGAGCGGAAGCTCCTTGTCAGGAACCAGCAAATACGATTTCCAGAGTTCCGGGCTCGATTCATGGCTGGCATAGACCCAGTCGGGCTTGACCATCCAAACGGCCACCAGAGCCGATAGAACCAGCCACCAAAGCGGGTAGATGCGAGCGAGACGGGCAAACCAGAAGCTTGGAAGCGATGCGGCCTTGCCTTGGTCTGCGCGGGTGACCCAAACCATGACAAAGCCGGAAATGACAAAGAACAGATCAACCCCGCCAAAGCCTGCCAGCGCCCAATTACCCAATAAGGGCGTGCCGCCGAAGCGGCTTTCCACCGAATGCAAATGCGCAATCGCGACCATTAAGGCCGCGACTCCACGCAAGGTTTGAATGGTAGTTAAGGAGGCGAGTAAGGGCGCTGGAGGTGTCACCAAGTCCGCCCCTTGAAACTTGTTCAGCCGAACTTGCTCTCTACAGCGGCAATGCCATTGGCCACCAGCTTTTCGCCGGCCTTGCCCTTAACGCTGGCGATCAAGACATGTTCCGCCACGGCCATCGCAGCAGTGGAGGCAGCTGCGCGGACGTCAGAAATTGCTGCTTGTTCAGCCCGACGGATACGCTCTTCCGCTTGCTTGCTCCGGGCAGCAATTGAACGCTCTAATTGGGCCTCGGCCTCAGCCTTTACGCGTACCGCATCTTCTTCTGCTTTCGCGATGATGGCGGCCGCATCGGCAACAGCCTTGGCGTGTTGGGCTTCATAAGATGCCCACAAAGCTTCAGCCTCTTGGCGCAAGCGCTTAGCTTCGTCCAACTCTTTTGAAATCTTGGCCGATTGATCATCCAATGCCTTGGTCAACATGCCAGGAACTTTGAGATAAATCATGCCACCGATAAAGGTGGTAAAGCCCAGTGCGGCGACGAGGGTCGCGTCAAATCCAAGTGCCATTATGCTGCCCCTGCGACGGATTTAACTGCTGTGTCGAGTGCTTTGGCCGTTGGCTTGATCCCGGAAACCCGTTCCACGATCGCACCGGCCAATTCGCCGACTGTTTCGTTTACGCTGACCAAAGCCGCATCGCGGGAAGCCGAGATCTTCTCTTCGGCCTTAGCAATCTTGGTATTGGCCTTTTTGGTGGCAGCAGCCTCAGCTTTCGCTGCGGCTGCTTCATGGGCATGGCGGGCTTCTTCAACCGTCTTCCGAGCTTGCGCACGGGCTTCGGCTTGGGCCTTCTCAGCTTCTTGGCGCGCTGATTGTGCTGCAGCGGTTTGTTCCGCAGCAGCTTTCAGATCACCTTCAATGGCGTTTTTACGATCAGCCAAAGTCTTAGCAAAGCGTGGGATAACCACCGCTGCCAACACGATATAGAGCGCGCCAAAGGCAAGCCAGAACCAAAAGATCTGCGAAGAAAACAGACTGGGGTCAAACGGTGGGAAGCCACCGCTTGCATGCTCGCCTGCTTTACCCGCAGCATCGACTGCGTGAGATTCGCCAGCCATATTCAAACCACTCCGGGTCTTTGATGAAAGACCAGATTAGAAATCTGGATCAGACCACGAACAACAACAAAATCGCGATCAGCAGCGAGAAGATGCCGAGCGCTTCGGTCACGGCGAACCCGAAGATCAGGTTACCGAACTGGCCTTGAGCGGCCGAAGGATTGCGCATTGCGCCTTCCAAGAAGCTGCCGAAGATGTTGCCCACGCCGATAGCGGCGCCCAACATGCCCAAGCAAGCAAGGCCTGCACCAATGTACTTTGCGGCTTCTGCGTCCATGATGAATTCTCCTGAGGGATTAAGGGACGATAAGAAAGGGGTTACTTAGTGATCGGCTGCGTGCAGCGCGTCATTGAGGTAGATACAGGTCAACATGGTGAACACATAGGCCTGCAGGAATGCAACGAGGGTTTCCAGTGCATAGAGGGCAACCGTCATAACGAAGGGCAAGATAGCCCCGACGGCACCCACGGCTCCGGTCTCGGCCATCATGGGCACGAAACCAGCAAACACTTTAACCAGAATGTGACCGGCGAGGATGTTTGCCCAGAGACGAACGGCATGTGACAGAGGACGCGAGAAGAAGGAAATAATCTCGATCGGGGTCACAATAATATAAAGCGGCCAAGGTATGCCCGATGGCACAAACAGCTTGAGGAAGCCCAAGCCATTTTTAGCAAAGCCAACGATGATCACGGTGAAGAACACCAGAAGAGCCATCATAGCAGTCACGATGATTTGGCTGGTTGGCGTGAAATTGTAGGCAAACAAGCCAACCATATTCACCGTGAAGATGAACAGGAACAAGCTCAAAACCAGTGGAAAGAACTTCTTGACGCCGTCCGAACCAGCTGAGCTATAAAGCATGTTGTAGACGAAACTATAAGCGGTTTCGCCCAAGGTCTGCATCCGGCCTGGAACCAAAGCGGCCTTGGCAGAGCTTGCCAGCATGAAAGCTGCAGGCAGTGCGGCACCCAAGACAAGGAACAGGCTCGCGTTCGTGAACGACACATCATAGCCGGCCAACTCCATGGGGATCATGGGGGCTATCTGGAACTGGTGCATCGGATCGCTGGCCACGCCGCTTGTCTCCTGCTTCACGCGTCTTCGTCTAAGTCGTCCTTCAAGCCGGATGCTTGGGGATCGACAGGGTAGGCATGCGTCATCTGACGCGACGCCCGAATTAAATTCACCGTGCCGGTCACGAAGCCGAGCGCCAAACCGACCAAAAGGCCCCATGGCTGCATCGTCAAAATGACATCAACACCATATCCTAAAAGACCACCGACTAGAATTGCCGAAGCAAACTCCGAAGCCAGACGCAGCCCTAGGGACATGCCCGACCGATCTATACCGACCTTAGGCCCTGCATTCTCTCGCTCTTGATGTAGCGCAGCCACGCGTTTGGCCAACTCATCAAGGGCATCAGAGCCATGTGGGTGTCTAGGGTCAGCCATGAATCAGCCGTGCGAACAACAAAAGTGCGGACTTGCCCCCTTGTCGACGCGGGCGGAAACTAGAGGCGCCCTTATCCCAAGTCAACCCGAGCAGATGTGCATCTACGGTTCTGATTCTGATCACTTTTTCGGGATTTTTACAGTGCGATGGTGCAGTGCGTCAATTTTCGGCTGATTTCGGCGCAGAAAAATGGGTTTTTGTGGCGGGTTTTGGGTGGCCTTACGGGTGAGGGTGACGCGCAGGTTTTGTTGAAATCAAAAAAGGGGCCCGGCAGAACATTGCCGAGCCCCAATCTTTCAGAACTTAATCTCGTGACTAGTGCTTGTAGCTCAGCTTCAAATAGTAGAAGCCGCCGTTAAAGCCCGCTGGCGCCGAGACGGAGTACTTCGCGCCAAGGATGGTCGCGTAAGGGTTGCTGGTTGGATAGCTGTCGAACAGATTGTCGGCACCCACCGAGACTTTCAACTTGTCAGTCAGGTCATACCCGACTTCGGTGTCGAAAGTGACTTGTGCGTCTGCATAGATTGGCAGCGTTGGGTCATCGGCATGTGGGTCATAATATTCGCCAAAATAGTTCAGACGAGCCGAAACGCTCCACTTACCTTGATAGTGGTTGATCGAGACGTTGCCACGATACTTGGGCAAGCCTTGCTCCAGCTGCAACAGACCTGCCGAACCATCGGCTTCGATACCGGCCAGACGCTCACCACGGGTAATGTCGGTTTCGGTCCAGTTCGCAACCAAGTTCAAGCTGGTCTTGCCGCCGAACAGGTCGAGCGGATAGGACGCAACAAAGTCAACGCCTTGGGTCGTGCTATCCACGCCATTGACGAAGTATTTGAAGTTGGTGAAGTCCGAGGTCAAACCACCAATCGCGTTGACCGCGGCCAATTGGGCCGTCGTCAGGGCCGCGATTTGTGCTGGCGTCAAAGGCACGCCAGAACGCAAGCGGATGCGATCTTCCATCTTGATGTTGAAATAGTCGACGGTGAGTTTCAGGCCACCGAGGTCCAAAGCACCACCCAAGGAGAAGTTCTTGGATTCTTCAGGCTTCAATTCCTTGCCGCCAAGCAATTGACCCAAGACGCTGGTTGGCGACACCGTACCGGTGTTTGCCAATACGCCACCGATCAGGCTGGTTGTGGTGTTCACCACATTTGCTTGGCCTGGGGTTGGTGCGCGGAAGCCGGTCGAATAGGTCGACCGCAAGGTCAACACATCGGTGGCCCGTAACAGGCCCGAGAGCTTATAATTGGTGGTTCGGCCGAAGGTGTCGAAGTCCTCAGTACGGACAGCCGCACCCAGAACCAATTTCTCGGTCACGTCTGCTTCCAAGTCGATGTAAAAGGCCGTGTTGGTGCGGTCCCACACACCAGCGTCCGATGGACGGAAGCCATTGAAGCCGTTCGAACCGATCGAGAAGCCCTGGTTCACATACGGACCAACAGTGTAAGAAGCCGTATCACCTGAGATCAACTCAAACTCTTCATTGCGCCATTCAAAGCCACCAGCGATGTTCAGGTCTGAAGCAAAGCCTTTGACTGGAACTGCATAGCTCAAGTCGATGTTGAAATTCTTTTCGGTTTGGATTTGCTGACCAGGGGTGAACTCAGTTGGTGAGTCGGGGCCCAAGGATGCGTGATCGTATTGTTGATGTGGAAGGTCACATCGTTACGACCGGCGCTGAAGCTGACGTCATAGTTCAACTTGCCAACATTGCCCTTGGTACCAATGGCACCGGCGTAATCCACCAACTCACCGCCAAAGCGTGGGGTGAAGCCGCCGGGGAATTTCTCGATGAAGGCAAAGCAGGTTGGATCCGATTTGATTTGGGCAATCAGGGCTGCTTCGTTTGCTGCACCGATGCGGATAACCGGGCAGGTGGTGCCCGAGCCTGGGGTGGTGTCAGCAATCAGACGGGTCGTGCCGCCGTCATTGGAGAACACGCCACCGCGGGTGTTTGGGTTGCGATAGTAGAAACCACCATCGGTTTCGCGTGTGCCATAGTTGCCGAAGGCATAGATGCTGCGGCCATTGCCAAGGTCGAACCCGGCGTTGACGAACGCTTTATAGTCGCTCTTCAACTCTGGCTGACCCCAGATTTGGGCTGGGTTAGGGATGGCCGTGTTACCAGCGGCTGCCAAAGAAGCCGCGTCGCTGCGCTGAACCGAGCGGCTGGTGGCGCCATTTTGACGATACTCAAGGCTGATGTTGGCAAAGCCATTCTCGCCAATGCCAAGGCCGAAATTGCCAGCAACTTGATAGCTGGTGCCATCGCCTTCGTAGAATTGGCCGTACTTGGCTTCAACTTCTGCGCCGTCCGAATCGGTGCGCAAGATAAAGTTCATCACACCGGCGATTGCGTCAGAGCCATATTGAGCCGCTGCACCATCGCGCAGGACTTCAACTTGCTTCAGAGCAATGCTGGGGATCGAGGAAATATCTGGACCTTGTGCACCGTCGGAAACACCACCGCCTAAGAAGTTGATGACGGCAGCGCGGTGACGGCGCTTACCATTCACTAGAACCAAGGTCTGGTCAGGTGCCAAGCCGCGCAAGTTCACTGGACGCACGATCGACGATGCGTCGTTGATCGCTTGGGTGTTCACATTGAAAGATGGAACCAAGTTGCGGATCAGGTTGGAGGTGTCGGATTTACCTTGCTTGGCGATTTCAGCGCCGCCGATGATGTCGACAGGAGCGGGGGTGTCAGCAGCAGAGCGCGACACGCGGCGCGTACCCGTAACAATGATAACTTCCTCTGCTGCCGGTTCATCAGCCGCTGCAGGTGCCGCTTGAGCGACAGCGAATTGGGGAGCCGCTATAATCAGCGCGGATGCTACCGAAAGGGCCAGCAAGCTTGTACCGCTCAGTTTCGTCGTTTTCTTCATGGATGTTTTATCCTTAATTATGTCATATCGAAGTCAGTTTTGAAAAATTCCTGACCGTCCGTCGTTATCTCACGAAAATGTTATGACAAGGCGCGCAACATCCAAATTTCTAAAATTTGGTACTAAACTCACGGTTCGAGCGACCTTGATTCCCACTTGTTGCAGAACGGTCACAAATTTGTGATTGGCATGCATGAAAATTGTGCAATCGTTTGTGGTTGCAGTCCGTGTATCACGGTCACTCTGCTGAGATCAGGGCTTCTGCGCGACTCAAATCCACGCTTACCAATTGCGACACGCCGCGCTCAGCCATCGTAACACCAAATAGGCGGTCCATGCGTGCCATGGTAATAGGGTGGTGGGTGATAACGATGAAGCGGGTTTCGGTCCGCTGACGCATTTCGTTCAACAAGCGGCAATAGCGATCAACGTTGGAATCATCCAAGGGGGCATCGACTTCGTCAAGGACGCAGATCGGTGCAGGATTGGACAAGAAGACTGCAAAAATCAGGGCTGAGGCCGTTAGGGCCTGCTCGCCGCCACTCATCAAGGTGAGACTCTGCAGCTTCTTTCCTGGTGGGCAAGCATAGACTTCCAACCCGCCGCCCAACGGATCATCGCTTTCGGTTAAGCGCAGTTCAGCTGTGCCGCCGTCAAATAAGGCCTCGAACAGGACTCGGAAGTGGCCATGCACAGTATCAAAAGCCGCCACGAGGCGTTCCTTGCCCTCTTCATTGATCTGGTCGACACCACCGCGTAGCTTGGTGATGGCAGAAGTCAGATCGTCCTTATCAGCAACCAAGGCGTCTAACCGGGCTTCTTGTTCGGCTACTTCTTCGTCTGCCCTAAGGTTGACGCCACCTATGGCTTCTCGGTCATACAGCAGTTTTGCGAGCCGTTGCTCGGTCGCATGGATCGTGGTTTGGTCAAACGCTTCGCCCATGGCTGAGCGGGCACGGCGTTCGCAGTCCGCAGGATCCAGTTGAAGGGCGCGGCGGATCTCATCGCTCAATTCTTGGAGCCGTTCGGTGGCAGATTCGGTCCGGATCGTGGCGGCTGCTCGGGCTTCTCGTGCTGCGGACAGAGCTTGGCTAGCTATCCGGTCTTGGTCGCGCAGGTTTTTGATTGCCGCTTCGGTTTGGCTCAATGCATCATCTGCTTTGGCTTTGCGGGCTTGCGCAGCAGGAACCTGCGACAACAATTCGCGCTGGCGCTTTTCAATCTCAACAGGCGCATCCGTCGCGGCTTGCTTGCGCGTCATCGCTTTGCCGCTTTCTTGGTCCAACTCAGAAAGCCGCGCTTCGGCAGCCCTTAAACGTGTCTGCCAAGAGGCCAAATCACGCTGTAAACTGGCTTCTTGGCTATCGCGCGCTTGGGCGCGGGTCAGGATTTCGTTCAAGCCTGCTTGGGCTTGATTGGCCCGCGCGCGCGCATCCTGCGCCTCAGCTTGCACCTCATTCAACTGGCTACTGTCTTCTTCTGGCGGCAGGGCGGCCAGAAGTTCTGCAGCCACATCGACCAATAAGCTCGCTTGGTTTTGCTCTTCAGTGGCAGCAGCAGCGCTGACTTCGGCTTGTTCAAAGCTGGCTCTGGCTCGCGCAAAGTCTGCCTCTAGGCGGGCAATGCGGTCTCGTGCCCCGGCAACGGCTCCAAAAGCCCGTGGCGCCTCTGCGCGAGCATGGCGAGCTTGAGCCCGCTTTTGATCCGCTTTCGCACGCGCTTCGGCTGCAGCTTTAGCAAGGCCTTGTGCGGTTTCTTGTGCCGCGGGGACTTGGGACTTTAGAGCTTCAAGGCGCGTACGTTGCTCCAGCTCAACTGCCGCAGATGAGATCGCATCTTTGCGCCGGACAAACCCATCCCAACGCCGCATATCTCCTTCGACTGTGACAAGTCGGCCGCCGGTCGGCAGATCCAATAGGCTATCAAACAAGGCACTATCAACCAAGCCAATCCCCGCCAGCCGCGCTTCTAATTGGGGCGGTACTTGCGTGATAAAGGCGGTCAAAGCTTGGACCCCATCAGGCCACAGAAAGTCGCGTACCTCTTGGCCCGTCCACGCGGCTGGCGCGTTCGCGTCCAGAGCTGCTTGTAATTCATCGCCAAAGGCAGCCGCTAATGCGCGCTCATAACCGGCTTGAGGCCGAATAGTATCGAGTACCTTGGCCCAAGAGCCTGCGACCGGTTTTTTGGTCATGGCTTCCAGCGCTTTAAGTTCCGACGTCAGTCGGTCGAGCTGGTTCTGCGCTTGACGGGCAGCCTCTCGCGCCTCTGTCTCGTGGCCCGCAGCTTCTTCAGCTTCTTTCTCGCTCTGATCCGCGCGCTCTGCCGCTGCATTTGCCGCGTCAGTGATGGCTTCGGCTTCTTTGCCCGCAATGGTCAGGACATCGTCATTCGGCAGGCTTTGGCGCAGCCTTGCAACTTCCGCTTCCATGCGCGCAACAGCTTCTTGCCGACGCCGGAGTTGGCCCTTGGCATCTTCAAAGGCCCGTGTCTGCGCATTGCGTTCCGCGACAGCGGCCGCGCGCTGCGAGATGGCTGCCGTCAAAGCTGCTTCGGCAGCCTCACGTTGCTCGTTTGCCTGCGCCGCAATGGCTTTGGCTTGAGCGATCTCGCTATCCAGAGCCCCGCGGTCAGGCAGGTTTGCTAGGGCTTCAGTTACCTGTTGGAGATTTTGGGTCGCATCTTCAAACAGGGTTTGTTCCCGCGCTTTATCGTTGCGAATGCGCGCGATGTCAGCTTCAGCAGCGTGCAGGGCATCCCGCGCACTTTGAAGATCGCGCTCGCATGCGATCCGTTGGCCCTCCAGTCGGCGCAGGATGGCCTCGGCTACGGCTTGTTCTTCGCGCAGCCCACCCAGACTTTCGTCCGAGTTCTCTGCTGCCGAAGCGGCCTTATTGGCGGCTAAGGTGGCGTCCGCCAGCTCTTGCTCGCTCTTGCGCTGATTTTCTTGCGCTTGGCTTAAGGCAGATTGAGCCTCATTAAAGCGCTGTGCAAACAGGAAGGTCTCCAGCGTCCGGATTTCTTCGGCTACGGCGCGATATTTGGTTGCTTGGCGGGCTTGGCGACGTAGGCCATTTAATTGGTCCTGCATCGCTTGGATGACATCGTCGAGCCGCTCTAGGTTCGTTTGCGCACCACGCAGTTTCAGTTCTGCTTCATGGCGGCGCGTATAGAGACCCGAAATGCCGGCAGCCTCTTCCAAAATCCGGCGACGGTTTTCAGGCTTGGCGTTGATCAATTCGCTGACTTGGTTTTGCCTGACCAAAGCAGGCGAATTCGCCCCTGTGGAGGCATCCGCAAATAGAAGTTGCACATCTCGTGCCCGCACTTCTTTGCCATTGATCTTGAAGCTAGAGCCGGCAGCGCGACGGATCTTGCGGGAAACCTCCAGCACTGGATCTTGGTCAAAGGGTGCCGGAGCGCGGCCTTCGCGATTATCCAAGCTGATGACCACCTCGGCAATGTCGCGGGCAGGGCGCTTATCGGTGCCCGCGAAAATCACATCATCCATTTCGCCGCCGCGAAGGGCGCGGGCCGACGTTGCCCCCATCACCCAGCGCAAGGATTCAAGAATATTGGATTTGCCGCAGCCATTGGGCCCAACAATGCCTGTAAGGCCGGGTTCGATCTTTAAATGCACGGGGTCCACAAAGGACTTAAACCCGACCACGCGTAAATCGGTTACCCTCATGGCTTTTTAGCCTTGGGTTTGACCTTTGTTGGCGCTTTGGCTTTAGCTGGCTTCCCCGTAGGCTTTGGTGTTAGGGCGGCAAGCGCGGAATCTAAGGCGCGGCCAACTCCTTCAACATCATAAGGTGGAGCCAATAGCGTTGCGCCCTGGGCGGTTTGAATGAAGAGCGTAGGGGTGGCTTGAACCCCCATCTCCTGACCCTTCATAGCTTGCTGGTTAACGGCATCAGCATGAGATTGGGTGCGCAAGCACACATCTGCTTGGGCTGCATTCATGCCGCTTGCTTCTGTAAAGATCGAATAGACCGCATCCTTCGCGCCCGTTCCTTGTTGGGCAGCGTCAAAAATGACCTTTTGCTTTTGGAAGAAAGCATCAACGACACGATGATAAGCCTTAGGCCCTGCACACCGGGCTAAGCTGTGTAGGGGATAAGAAAGCCCCATCGGTGGAGTTGGAAAGGCGCGAAACACATAGCGTACGCGCCCTGTGTCGACATAAGTTGCCTTTATCTTGGGCAAGACTTGATTATTGAAGTCTGCGCAATGCGAACAGGTGAGGCTGCCATATTCCAGCAGTGTCACTTGCGCGCGTTCTGACCCCAAGGCCCAATCCGCCACTGGGGCAGTGGCTACAGGTGCTTTTGGCCTTTCTGTAGCGACCGCCCAATCGCTTGGAACCGCCAATGTGGCGAGCCCTGCGATTAGGCAAGCGACCGCCCGTGCCTGCCAGTGTATGGCGCGGCGACAGTCCTGCAACGGGCGGCGCTGGTGCAACGGCCTAAAACCTTACTTCGCCTTAGCCAGTGCCGCGTCGAGTGCCTTACTGACATCATCGGCGGTCATTTCGCGGCCACCTGGGGCTTCAAAACTCTCACCATTGATGAAGATAGCTGGAGTACCCTGTACGCCTGCTTTGACGCCACCTTCTTGTACTTCCACCAAAATTTTGAGCAGATCTTGATTGGCCATGCAGGCGTCAAATTGGGACTCATTCATACCAACCGAAACCGCGACATTCAAAAGCGCTTGTTTGGCACCCGATGGACCTTGGGCTTGTGTGACCAAATCCTGTTGCCCGCGCATCAATGCGTCAATTACTTGGTCGCGCTTTTCACCACCCGCACACCGCGCCAACAAATGGCCAGCGGTTGCCAGTTCAACCGGTGGGGTTGGAAATTCGCGGAACACATATCGTACTTTTCCGGGCGTGATGTACTTTTCTTTGATCGTCGGGAGAACATTCGTATGGAAATTAGCGCAAATTGGGCACGTGGTGGAAGCATATTCGATCATCACCACTTTCGCATCTTTGGAGCCCATGGGAAAATCGCTGGCAGTCTCTAGCGCGCTGCCTGGCGCACCCCCAGACTTGCCGCCAGCCGATGGACTACAAGCGCTCAAAGCCAAAGCTGCGGCAACGACGGCGAATTTGGCTGCAAAACCAAAAGTGCGGTATTGTATAGACATCTGGTCACTCCTTTTGCGCCTGCATCGTATGAAGACGAGGCCGCTTTGTCATCCGAAGAGCCCTTATCGGGCAAGGTCATCACTTAGTCGATAGATGCGGTGGCTTCGGCCAGCCGAGTCAAGGCTGCTTTCAAGCTTGGTTGTGTCACCTGTTCAAGCTGTTCATCCAGTTTTCGCTGCTCAGTGGCATTCAATTTTCTTTTAGTCGCTGTGGCTGGTGCTTTCACTGCTTGTTTGAGTGGTGCACGAACCAAGGACAACTTCTTGATTTTGCTGGCCCCAGCGAGACGAACTAGTCCGATAATTTCGGTTGATCGCATCGAAAGCAAGGGAGCTGCTGCGGCAACGACCTTTAGAACCAGTGTTTCGCCTTTAATCTGATCTGGCTGACAAATGGTTGCAATCTTGTCACCCACAATCTCGGCCCAACGGGTTTGTAGCTCTCGTACGGTCATGCCCGCTTTGCGTTGATCCTGTGGGACCAAATTGGCGATGAGGCGCGCTACTGGCGGTGGCCCTGCCCAAACGGGTTTACCGCGCCGTTGCGACAGCCATGCTGCTGCTGCAACCTCTAAGTTCGGGTCAAAGCTGTGGTCGTCGTGATCCGGCAAAGGTTGATCGGGCATTAGGGACACTTACCCTATTCAACGCCACTCTGCGAGGCCCTGATGTATTTGAGGCGCGAAGCAGCTAGGGACGGGGCATGGACAAACCGCCGCCTGAAAGGATTGCCGTCTTGCGCCACCAATTGCTGGCTTGGTATGACGCGCATGCACGTCAACTGCCGTGGCGCGTGCCACCGGCTGAGGGCCAAGCGGGGCGACGCCCGGACCCTTACCATGTGTGGCTATCGGAAATCATGTTGCAGCAAACCGGGGTTGTTACGGTTAAGCCCTATTTTGCTGCCTTTTCGGCGCGCTATCCAAAACTGGAAGACTTGGCCGCCGCGCCTTTGGATGATGTTTTGGGCCTGTGGGCGGGGCTTGGCTATTATGCCCGGGCTCGCAATCTGCATGCAGGTGCCAAAGCGGCTGCAGCAATGGGAGGATTTCCAGCTTCTTTAACGGGCTTACTCGCGATCAAGGGCATTGGCCCCTATACGGCCGCAGCGGTAGCTGCCATCGCCTTTGAGTTGCCCCATGTGCCTGTGGACGGAAATGTTGAGCGGGTTTTGTCGCGCCTGTGGTTGATTGAAGCGGCTTTGCCTGCAGCTAAACCTGTTTTTCGCGACGCGGCGTCTAAGTTTGAGGGCCTCCATAGGCCCGGTGATTTTGCCCAAGCGTTGATGGACCTAGGCGCGACAATTTGTACGCCACGAAACCCGGCGTGCGGGCTTTGTCCGTGGTCTGGAAGTTGTGCCGCTTATGCGAACGGATCTGCTGCCGACTATCCTAAGAAGCAAGCCAAAAAGGCTAAGCCCGTTCGTTTTGGAGTCGCCTATGTTTACCTCGATCCTAACGGTGTTTTGGTTCGGCGCAGGCCGAATGAAGGCCTGTTGGGTGGCATGTTGGAGGTGCCAAACTTAGCTTGGCGCGATACGCCTTATAAGAAGACTGAAATCGTGACTTCGGAAATGGATCCAGAAGCCACGTGGATTGAGGGTGAAGTTGTTCGCCACGTCTTCACCCATTTCGAGCTTCGGATGCGCGTTTTCACTATCCAGACCGCCAATCCACAAAGCTTGGACGGCTATCATCATTTAGCATTGGCGGCTTTGGCGACGGCGGCTCTGCCCAGTCTGATGCAGAAGATAATCGCCACGGGTCAACGCGCCCTCGATTTGGCGAGCAACCGCTAGGCAGCCAAAGAACGACGCTTCTGTTTGGCCTTTTGCTCAAAAATTGGTTCGGGGAGACGGTGCGCTTCGTCATATTGCAAGAGGGTCAGTTCAAACATCGAGCCGACATCGGGCTCGCTGCTAACCGTCACATCTCCACCCATCAATCGAGCAAGCTTGCGCGTGATCGCAAGGCCAAGACCCGTGCCACCAAATTTCCGTGTCGTTGAATCGTCCGCCTGAACAAACGGTTCAAAGATGCGCGTCACTTGCTCAGCCGTCATCCCGATCCCATTGTCTTTGACTTGGAACAGCAAATGTTCGCCCCGCTGCTTCAGCTCAAGGGTAACAACCCCATGGCTGGTAAATTTCGCTGCGTTGGAGGCAAGATTATAAAGGCATTGTCGCAACCGCATCGGGTCACCGAGGGCGTTTGTGATCGGTTCAGATTGGATGGCCAGCACATTGCCATTAGCCTCAAGAATTGGGCGAATGGTGTCGCCAACTTCTTGCAGGATAGCCGTCGGAGAATAAGCTATAACCTCCGTCTCCATGGAACCTGCTTCAATCTTCGACAAATCTAGTATCTGGTTGATAACACCCAGCAAATGCTTGCCTGCAGCCTTTATCCGTTCTGCATCAGCACGGCTTTGTGACTGCTTTGTACCTTGCAGGTCTTCTTCAAGGATTTCAGCATAGCCGATCACAGCGTTGAGCGGCGTGCGCAATTCATGGCTCATAATGGCCAAGAATGCAGATTTCGCCTTATTAGCGGCAACAGCACTAGCCCGTTCTGCCTCGGCCTCCAGCCGCCCTGCGGCATCAATGCGCAGGCGCTCAAATGCGCGGGATAAGGCACCTACTTCATCGGCCCGTTCCTGAAGCGGTGTTTCTTCACTCAGGTCACCGCCTACAAAGCGCTCGGCGACTTGGGTTAGAAGGGTCAAAGGCTTCGTGACGCGTAAGCGTAAAAAAGCGAACACAAAGACCAATGCAATCGCAAACAGAAAAGATGTGGCGAAGAGCGATTGGTTTCGCGCCGTCTCAAGGCGCTCAATCCGATCTTGTAAGAGACTGGTTAGCTCGTTTGCGACAATCAGGCTGACGTCATGAAATTGCTTGCGTGCCTGCCATTCAAGTGAAGCGGCCACTTTGGGGTCAAAGCTCTCCGTCCCACCCGATAGGCGGCGCGTGTAGACGTCGAGGCGATCTAGCGCGCGAATACCTTCGGCAAATTCACTTTGGAAAATCCCAAGTCGCTCTGCGCGACGCGAATGGCGTAAGCTGGACGACGCTGAGTCTTGAAGTTGGCTGATCGCCACCCGATAGCCGCCACTTAGGCGCAGAAGCTCATTGCCATCCGTCGTGACATTTGACTTATCTTCACTTCGGAAATAGCCCATCGCAGCGGCTTTGGCGTCTAGGATCGCCTGGGTTTCTGGAAAGCGAACAATCAGCAGGTCCATGAGATAATAAGAATCGAGCTCGGGATCCAAGATCAAATTGGACGCGTCCCCAACTTGACTGGTCAGCGTCCGTAATTTTGAACGACTAGAGTTCACTGCGCCGATCTCAGCTTTGCCATTGGCTGCAATTTCGAGTAAATCTTCTGAAACTTGCTCGACTGTGGCCTCGGTGGAAAATGTTTGGCCATAGCGGCCCTGAGCCCGCTTAAGGTCTGACACAGAGGTGAAAAGCTGAGAGGTCAGCGCGCCACTGGTTTCAGACTGAAACAACGCCTGACCAAGGCTGATGTCGGCCATATTGATGGCCTTGGCCATTTCGACGCCACGAATTTCCTTTTGAGCAAAGTCGATAGCTTTCTGCTGTTCTTGCAGAAACAAAATGAGCAGGAGTGCAATCGGTGCAAGAAAAGCAGCAACCGCAACCGTCAGGCTGGCTGTCAAATCGAAAGCACGAGGGGGTACAATACGCAGGCTCATTACCTGAGGTATACGACCCTGAGGTTATTATTACGCTAAAGAGGCTTGTGCAATTGCGTGCAAACGGTCCAATTTGTAGGCGGCCCGTTGCAATTTTTGGCTTCTAGGCAGCCATGCGCGCGCGCATTTCACGCCGCAATGTGTCAATTGGGACGAGCCCGGAATCGGTGCGTAAATGCCAATAAGTCCAGCCATTGCAAGCTGGGGCGTGTTGAACTTGTGCACCCACCCGATGGATAGAGCCGACCATTTCGCCGGCCATGATCGAACCATCTGCGCGTACGCGGGCAGCTACATCACCGCGCGGCGAGTAAATTGCGTCGCCAGCGCGCAACAGGCCTTGCTCCACAATGGCACCAAAGGGTACGCGGACCTCATCCTTTTTCGATTTCATAACCGCGAGATCGTCGAGATGTCCGGGCTCAACCCGCGAAATACGTTGCTCGGCGGCCAAGGCATAGCCGGCGTCACGCTCCAAGCCGATCCAACGGCGGCCCAAAGCTTTAGCCACTGCTCCGGTGGTGCCAGAGCCGAAGAAAGGATCCAAGATCAGATCGCCTGGCTTGCTGGCGGCCATCATGATGCGATGCAGCAGAGCTTCTGGCTTTTGAGTTGGGTGTACTTTCTTGCCTGCTATGTCTTTTAGGCGCTCGTGCCCAGAGCAAATGGGGATGGACCAATCAGAGCGCATTTGCAGGTCGTCATTGAGGACCTTCAGCGCATCATAATTGAAAGTGTAACGCTTTTGATTGGCTGACTTGGTTGCCCAGATCATGGTCTCATGGGCGTTTTGGAAACGCGTGCCTTTGAAGTTTGGCATTGGATTGGTCTTGCGCCAGATGACGTCGTTCAAGATCCAGAAGCCTTGGTCCTGCAAGGCCGCGCCCACACGGAAGATGTTGTGGTACGAACCGATCACCCAGATCGTGCCAGTGTCGGATAGGCAGCGTCGCGCTGCAGCCAACCAAGCCTTGGTAAAGGCGTCATAGGTTGCGAAATCAGCAAACTTGTCCCAGTCGTCATCGACGCCAGCAACTTTAGAATTGTCGGGACGGGTAAGGTCGCCACCCAGTTGAAGATTGTAAGGGGGGTCTGCAAAAATCATATCGACCGAGCCTTCAGGAAGGCTGTTCATGAGCTCGATGCAATCGCCAATCAAAATGCGGTTTTCATAATTTGCTGACATTCTTTGCCCCTTTTGAGTGTTAGGGGCAATTGAATCTATTAGGGTTAAAAAAGGATTCACAAATCGAGTCAGTGATTCTTTTTTTCTGCAATCCTGCAGTATAATTTTTTTCCACGTTGGCCGCCCTCTGAAGGGGGATGTCAGAGGGCGGCACGCGTTAGATCGCCTCAGGGCTTAGGCGATCCTCGGTAACAGGCCTTTTTAAGGGCCCGCTCCGAACTTAGCGGCAGCTACGATAACGATTGGGCGATGCACCCGGGCCTCCCCGGATGCCCGGTGGGTTTTCCCAATTGGTGCCGCGTCCGCCGACCGGACCAGGAGGATTATTGTCGTTGTCGAACCAGCAGCGCGATTTTTGGTTCCAGAACCCGTATGACGGATGCCAATAGCCGAAATGGGCGTTGTAGTAATAGCCGTGATGATGAAGCGCGAAGGTGTAGCGCGTCCCCTTGTGGCGGTAAATGCGATCAGGTGAAGCGCCGGGGCCACCACGGGCACCTGGTGGGTTTTCCCAATTGGTACCGGGGCCACCGGCTCGACCGGGGGGATTATTGTCGCGATCCTTGGCAGCAGCAGGCGCACCCGACAAGAGGACGAGAGCCGCGGCGGCAGCAAACAAGCTTTGAATAGGTTTCATTTCACATCTCCATAGGTTTGTTCCCGTCGGGATAAGAAACGTCTTTTGTGGCGCTGTTCCGTCTGCAGTGGATGCAATGTTGCAGAAGTTTAATGTTGCAGGCCCTGCAGGACTTTCGCGACTGGCTTGTAACTCAGCCGATGGATCGGGCAGGGGCCCAAACGTTCTAAGGCTTGCTGATGGGCTTTAGTGCCGTATCCCTTATGCTGGGCGAAGCCATAGCCGGGATAGAGATCATCAGCCTCTGCCATAAGCCGATCGCGCGCGACCTTGGCCAGAATAGAAGCGGCTGCAATGGACAGCGAGAGACGATCGCCGCCGATCACACAAAAGCTGGGGCAGGGAAGCGTCGGGGCACGATTGCCATCGATCAGCGCCAGACTGGGCGCACGCGATAAGCCTTGAACCGCTCGGGCCATGCCTTCTAAGGTCGCTTTGAGAATATTTGTGGAATCAATTTCTTGCGCAGAAATCATCACAACACAACTTGCCAAAGCTTGATCGCGAATGACGTCAAACAAAGCCTCGCGCTGAGCGTGCGACAAACGTTTAGAATCATCAATTCCACTCGGGAGATCATGGGGGCTCAGGATGACGGCTGCAGCCGCTACAGGGCCCGCCCAGGGCCCGCGTCCGGCCTCATCAATCCCGCACACCGAATATAGCGGCACGCGCAATTGGTTGGCATAGTCAGTTTCAAGGGTCAGGTCGGGCATCGCTGCAACACTATGCCGGATTCGGCCAAGAATTCGCATCTCTCCCTCATTCGCCCCCTTTCTTATCTCGGGCGGATTGCTATGGTCGGTCAACGGAATAGGAAGCACCCATGAGCAGCAAGATCGAGCCAAGCCAGTTTGACGCCTACTCTAAGGCTGAGACCGACGAACCGTTTTTCACGCTTCTGGCACGTGATCCAATCGCCCCATCCTTAGTGGAGGCGTGGGCTTATTTGCGTTCTGGCCAGATTGGGGCAGCAGAGATTGCGTTTAAGCAAGCCGTCGATGCTGCTACCCATATCGATCCACAAATGCCGGGTGAAGCACAGATTCGCTCTGCCTTCGAGGTCGCTGACGATTGCCGTCAGTGGGCACGCTCGAAAATGGTGTCAGGACGCCGGTAAACCATGACTTCTGCCCCCGATGCGGCAGTTCTGCCGCAAGGTGGGCTGTTGAAAAAACTGCTACTGTTAGCTGGTCCGGTTGCGGGATCGAACGTGCTCGTCATGTTGATGGGGTTGGTCGATGCCATTTTGGTGGGGCGCCATTCCGCGACAGAACTCGCAGAACTCGCTCTGGCGTGGAGCCTTAATGGTACAGCCTTGGTGGCAACCATAGGTCTGTTGGTAGGCGTGCAAGTTTTGGCTGCGCGCCGCTATGGCGAGAATAATCCTGCCGCGATTGGGCTGATTTGGCGGCGTGGCATCGTCACCTCCATAGCTATGGGTTTCATCTTAGCCATTGTGCTGCACTTTGGTGCTTTGTGGGCATTGAATCACTTGGGCCAACAACCTGATCTGGCAAAAGGGGCAGCATCTTGTGCGGCAATTCTTGGGCTTAGCTTGTTGCCAAACGCCATCTATCTGACGTGCGCCAAAACCTTGGAAGCTCTATCGCGACCACGTGTGGCCCTGGCTTTGATGGCAGGCGCCAATGTGGTCAATCTGGCGCTAGCCACCTACCTTGTACCTATACAAGGGGCAGACGGTGCCGCTTGGAGTACGCTGGGTGCGCGCTTGTTCCTAGCTGTGGGTGCCCTGATCTGGCTCTTGAATATGCCAGATGCCAAGCAATTTGGATTTCTAGACTTCACCACCCGCGCGGCGCCGGGTGAAGCCAAAGAACAAGTCTCCATTGGGCTCTCAGCCGCCGGTAGTGGGATTTTAGAGGCAGGCTCTTTCAATATTCTCACGATTATCGCCGGTCTGGCTGGCGTTGTCCAAGTCGGTGCGTTCAACATTGTGATGAATATCATGTCGATCGGCTTTATGCCGGCGATGGGCATTGCGTCTGCGACCGCTGTGATCGCTTCAAATGCGCGCGGCGCAGGCGATTTGATAGGCGCGCGCAAGATTGCTTGGATCGGCCTTGGCCTGTCTGGCGTCTATGCCGCTTTGTTTTCGGTGGTAACTTGGGCTGCCGCCAAGCCGATTGCCAGCGCCTTTACGACCGATCCCAGCCTGATGGCCTATGGGGCAGTGTTGGTTGGCCTTGTTTGGTTGATGGCGGTACCCGACTTCTTGCAAGTGGTAGCAGCCCAAGCACTGCGTGCACTTGGCAAACCTTGGTTTCCCACAATGAGCCACTTTGCCTCCTACGTGCTCGTGATGGTGCCCTTGGGATGGCTGTTTTGTATCCATTTTGAACGCGGTGCACGGGGGCTTGTTGAAGCGGTTGCCCTCGCCAGCATCGTGTCTGCGGGCATTTTGGTTGTACGTCTCTTGTTTTTGGGCCCGATCAAATCAACCGAAGTTGCAAAGGCAGCTAATCCCCAAGCGGGTGAGGACTTATCCCCATAATTAGCGATTGAAGGATTTGCGCTGGACTCGATCTTGCTGTCCTTCACCCACCTGTACGGTTTCGGCACAGGATGGGAGGCAATCGTGCGCACTTTTGGCAAGCGGCATTTACGCACAGCGGGGGCAACCGCCTTTCTGGGCTTGCTCGGCTCATCAGCGGCGCTGTTACCGATCGCTATCTTCGCGGTGTTTAATCAAGGTGAGCCGGCGCACTGGACCCTGTATGCTGGTGCATCGATTGTCGGCGGCGCGGTAATTGGTTGGGTCTTAAGGCGCTAAAGCTCGCTTGGCACCGCTAGACGCCTAAAATCCAGCCTTCTTCTTGCTCAATCGTCTCAATTTGCGCTTCCGTCACGCCTTTGGCTGGGCCAAATGCGGCCGCTAATTTGCCAGCTTCGTCCAAGGCAGCAAAGTGCTCAGCAATCGCGCGAACTTGTGCCAAATCCTTGACCTCGCCCGCGGCAGGCGTCGCCTTGAGGATGGACGGATAAATCTCGGCCATCACGATTTTCACCCCATCGAGGTCTTCTCGCGACAAAGCCTTATAACCGGTTTCAAACGGCCAAATGCGAGCATCAGCACGGGTGTCGCGCAGCTTCTTAACAACTGGAATCCCCATCAAAGCCTGCGAACCTACCGAGCCTGCCGTGTAAAGCTTCCAAATCGGGCTTGCACCCTTCGCGGCCTGCTCTGCCAAACGGTGCTCCGGCACATCCCCTGGCCCATGTGGGCGGGTTTTCTTCGATTGAAGTGTGGTCAGCACATCGCGTGGCGGACAACCCCAGAATGGGAATGGCCCACCTGAAATCAGGCGGTTCATCATGGCTGCCACTTGGAAGCGATTGTTGGCATTATCTGGTTTGTCTTTGATTTCCTTGGATAGAAAGGCTTGCATGGTCTGCCATGGAGCCCCTTCAAACTTTAAGGCGGCAGAGGTTCCTTGCGGATAGCCAAAAGGGAAATCAAAGCCAATCAAAGTGCGGTCGCCGCGCTTGTCAAACTCGGCCAAAAGGCTGGTAATCGCCTCAAGAGCGGCCTTGCGGGTTGGTGGGTTTTGCGCTTCAAAACGCAATTGCAGCCTTACGTCGCGACGCAGCGTGCCGATCCAAATGGAATCCGCGCCAGTGGCAGGCTTAGCCGCAGCCGACCAGTCAACCATTACATAATTGTCGAAGAGGCGGCTCATGGGTCGTTTCCTATTCAGGGTCGAAAATTGAAGCGCGGCTTCTACAGGGCAAGACGGCGTTCGTCACCCAAGAAATACAATGCGCAAGGCCAGTCCGCACATATGTACAAAACTGGCCTTGGCTTTTTCGAAGCAGGACGTTCGCTTAGGCGAGTTTGACCAGCATTTTGCCAGCATTGGCTCCGCTGAACAGACCCATGAATGCAGCTGGTGCTTGATCAATTCCGTCCATTACAGTCTCTTCCCACTTGATTTGACCGTCTTTGATCCAGCCGCCCATTTCCGCCAAAAATTGGCCTTGCATGCTGGCATAATTGGACACGATGAAGCCTTGGATTTTCAGGCTCTTGCCAACGATGTAAACCAGATTGCTTGGGCCGGGGGTCGGTTCGGTAGCGTTATATTGGCTGATCATGCCGCATTCAGCAAAGCGCGCTCCTGGGCGGGCTGCTTCGAGCGCGACTTCAAGGTGTTCGCCGCCGACATTGTCGAAATAAATATCAATGCCCTGCGGCGCAGCGGCTCGAACAGCGTCCAATAGGTTTGGTACCGTCTTGTAATTGACGACCTCATCCACGCCGACGGACTTAAGCCAAGCACCTTTTTCATCAGAGCCGCATGAAGCCACGACCTTGCAGCCCTTGATCTTAGCAATCTGGCAGACAAGCGAGCCTACAGCCCCAGCAGCGCCGGAAACGAACACGGTGTCGCCCGGCTTTGGCGCGCCAATTTCGAGGAAACCACAATAGGCGGTCATGCCGGGCATGCCCATCACGCCCAAAAAGGCTTGCAATGGAATTCCGTGGGTGTCGATCTTAGTGAACAAAACTTTGGGCCCGGTCACATATTCCCGCCAACCCAGCATATGGGTAACGATATCGCCCACTTGGAAATCAGGATCGCCACTCTCAATCACTTCACCAATAGCGTGGCCTTGCAGGGATTCGCCCAATTGGAAGGGTGGCACGTAGCTAGGGCGGTCATACATACGCCCGCGCATATAGGGGTCCACGCTCATCCAATGGTTCTTCACTTGAACGAAGCCCGAAGCTGGGCCTGCGATTTCGACGCTGGCGATTTCGAAGTTCTCGGCCATGGGCGACCCTTCTGGCCGGGACTTCAACCGTACTTCTTTTGATGTGACTGCAGGCATGTGCTTCTCCCTGTAAGTTATTGGCACTCTTGTGCGCTTGTGAGGGTGGGAATGACGGTCTTTTTAGAGGCGGGTCAAGTCATCTTGACGAAGGCTTTTCGGCCTTGCTGCAAATGATTGAGGGAAATCGCTGGTTTACTGAAGTTTTTTTTGGCGCACGATTGATGGACGCCCGCGTTTTATGCTTGAGCACCACTCGCTTGTGACAGAAACATGAAGCCTATGTGACAAGCCGGGACGACAGACCCGATAAGAGGTGCCCAATGATGGTTGCCAAAAAATGGGTAAAGGGGCCGATAAGAGCTTGTTGAAGGTAGGACTCATTGGTGCCGGTGTTGCAGGTGAGCGGCACGCTGCCGCGCTCCGCGTGACGCCGGGGGCAAGCCTGATTGGTCTCTATGAACCCGATCCAAGGCGCTCTGAGGGCTTGTGTGCGCGGTTTGGGATTGAGCCCAAGGCGCTAGACTTGTTGCTAGAGCAGGCCGACGCAGTGATCATCGCGGCCCCAGCGGGCACCCACGGACGCTTAAGTCTGCAGGCATTAGCGCAAAGCTGTCATGTCCTTGTTGAGCGGCCGATCGCGACCTCCCGCGACGAAGCTCAAAAAATGGTGGCAGAGGCGCGCGCTAGGCAATTGATCTTGCAAGTCGGCCACCGAGAAGGCCCGATGCTCACTGCCCTCGGCCTCGCGCCTGGGATGGCTGGACTACGGAGTTTTGAAGCTGTTCGCGAAGCCCCCCCGCGTGAGCATGTCAGCGATGTATCGGTTATTCTGGATCTGATGATTCAAGATGTTTATGTCGCGGCCGTTTTGTTTGGCTCGCGGGCGGTGTCAGTTCGGGCCACAAAACTTGGTGGACGGGGTGCTGCAATTGATTCTGCTGAAGCGCGCATTCGCTTTAAAGGCGGTTGCGAAGCCCGCCTGCGGGCAACGCGCACTGCCAGTGTCCGCACCACGCAATGGATGTTGGACACCGGACAAGGGCAATCGCACATGAACGTCGACTTTGTGCGCGGCGTTGTCACACATGGGGCCAATTGGCCAAACCCAAAGCCCTTTGTTGCCCAAGATTCAGACCCAGTCGCCCAAATGTTGGCTGAGTTTGTGGCTGCCTGCGCAGCCCCCTACGTTGAGGTCTTCAATCAAAATGCGCTGTCTGCAATGGACCTTGCTCTGCAGATTGAAACCATTCTCAGCGCAAACCTTTGAACCAAGCCGCGTAACGGGTTAGTTTAGGCCTATGAGTCAGACCCAACAGAAGCTGCACATCGTCTCCGCCCAATTGAACCCCATTGTCGGGGATATTTTGGGCAATCTCGCCAAAGCTAAGGCAAGCCTGCGGGATGCAATAAATCTTGGTGCGGATATTCTTGTTTTTTCAGAGTTGTTTTTGATTGGCTACCCACCAGAAGACTTGGTGCTGAAGCCGGCAGCCGTGAAAGACTGTCAGGCGGCTGTTGCGGAATTAGCTGTCGAAACGGCTGGGACGCGGCTGTCTGTTATCTTCGGCACACCCTGGCGCGATGCAAATGGCCTCTTTAATGCGGTGGCTATCCTGTCAGAGGGGCGTGTGGCGGAGCTGCGGTTTAAGCACGAATTGCCCAATTATGCGGTGTTTGACGAGAAGCGAGTATTTGATGCTGGGCCCTTGCCTGCGCCGGTTACTATTGCGGGTATCAAGGTTGGTATCCCTATTTGTGAGGACATTTGGTTCGACCGCGTGACGCAGAGCCTAAAGCAACAAGGTGCCGAGCTTCTCATCGTCCCCAATGGTTCGCCTTACCGCCGCCCCGTCAAGCAAGAGCGTTTAGCCACCGCGCAAGCGCGGGTTGCAGAAACCGGACTTCCGCTCATCTATGTCAATCAAGTCGGGGGTCAGGATGAGCTCTGCTTTGATGGCGGTAGCTTTGCGCTGGATGCCAGCGGAGATTGGGTCCAATCTCTACCCAATTTCGAGGAATGCTTGTCGAGCGCGCATTGGGAAAAACAAAGTGAAACTTGGGTTTGCGCTGCTGCGGAGCAAGTTGACCAGGTTGAAGGCGAGGTGGCCGATTATGCCGCCATGGTCCTGTCCCTGCGGGATTACGTTAATAAGAACGGGTTCCCCGGTGTGTTGTTGGGGCTTTCAGGCGGGATCGATTCCGGGTTGAGTGCGGCGGTAGCAGCGGACGCTTTGGGGCCCGACCGCGTCCGTTGTGTCATGATGCCTTCGCGCTTTACCAGCCAAGAAAGCCTAGAAGATGCCGCTGATAATGCGCGTCGCTTGGCCATTCCTTATGAGGTTATTTCAATTGAACCAGCGGTAGATGCTTTCGCGAACATGCTGAGCAGTCAGTTTGAGGGCACCCAAGCTGGGATTGCTGAAGAAAACATCCAAAGCCGTAGCCGGGCTGTTTTGCTGATGGCGCTTTCCAACAAGTTTGGCCACATGGTTTTGACGACTGGGAACAAAAGCGAAATGGCAGTCGGCTATGCGACGCTCTACGGCGATATGTGTGGCGGCTATAATGCCTTAAAAGACCTCTATAAAATGGAAGTCTATGCCCTGTCACGTTGGCGTAACGCCCATGTTTGCCACATTGGCCTTGGTGCTGACGGCGAAGTCATACCCCAGCGCATTATCGACAAAGCGCCCTCTGCAGAACTGCGCGAGAACCAAACCGATCAGGATAGTTTGCCGCCCTATCCAGCCCTTGACGACATGCTGCATGGCTTTGTTGAAGAAGAGGCTGAGATTGAGGATGTGATCGCGCGCGGTCATGATCCGGCAGTGGTGCACCGGATCCAGAATCTGCTCTATGTCGCTGAGTATAAGCGCCGCCAAGCGCCGCCAGGCGTCAAGATTGGCACACGCAACTTTGGCCGCGACCGGCGCTATCCCATCACCAATAAGTATCGGGATAAGCCTTAAAGCGCATTCCCTTAAGGCTTGCGCGCTTCAACCACCCAAATCGCACCACCGAGGGCTAAGTGGCCATCGTCAAGGCGCGGTTGGATTTCAAGTTCCATTTTCTCGCGGACCATCGCCTTACCTTCGGGCGACAATTGCGCGATGGGTAGGGCGGCGGGGCCAACTTCCATGATAAAATCTGCAGCCTGAACGGCACCCTTATCGGAACCCATCGGCATGGCCGCATCGACCGGAGTAAACCTCACATCTGTTAAGCCTGCCCCTTCCAAAATAGCGGTGACCCGTTCTGGATTAGCAAACGCAAAAGGGCTGGGCGCATCGGGTGGCGGCGGGGCGGGTGGCTCAACTACACTGACCAAAACCCCCATCGGCATGGTGACCCATTCATTCTCGCTGGGTGGGCGCCAACAGACAAATACGACCCGTCCACCGGGCTTAACTTGTTGCACCAAATGGTTGAAGGCCGCTTGTGGATCGTCAAAAAACATCACTCCAAAGCGTGAGATCAATAGGTCAAACGAGCCATTAAAGGTTGCGTCTGAAGCATCAGCTTCCAAGAAAGTGACGTTGGTGCGATCTCCCGCGCGCTTGCGGGCCAAGGTCAGTAAAGAGGTCGAGATATCTACCCCTGTCACCGTGTGACCAAGGTCCGCCACCAGCAGGGAGGTTTCGCCAGAGCCGCAGCCTACGTCCAGAACAACTTGCGGCGTACTATCCAATAGCCCTGAGGCTTCCATCAAGGCCTGTGTGAAAGGCAGCAGCATCGCATCAATATCGACTTGCCGCCTTGTCCAACGTTCCCCCGCGAAGCTGTTCCAGAGTTCCTTTTGCGCTTGGTTTTTAGCTTCAGACAAGCTTGCTCTCCCGACCGGCCCAATAGCGGTCGCGAAGCAGTCGCTTATAGAGCTTTCCGGTGGGATATCTCGGCAATTCTGCCATAAAGTCGATTGAACGGGGTGCTTTTACATGGCTAATGCTGGCGCGGCAGAATGCGAGGAGTTCTGCCTCTAATTCAGGACCCGCATCCGCCATATCCATCGGCTGAACAACGGCTTTCACTTCCTCGCCAAACTCTTCATTCGGCACACCAAAAACAGCCACATCGGCCACTTTTGGATGAGTGACCAGCACATTTTCGCTTTCCTGTGGATAGATATTCACGCCGCCCGAAATGATCATAAAGGCTTTGCGGTCCGTTAGGAATAAGAAGCCTTCTTCATCGACATAGCCGACGTCGCCCAGTGTCGACCAGCCCAAAGCATTGCGACTATCGGCGGTCTTTTCGGGGCTGTTGTGATATTCAAACTGTGGCCCATTAGCGAAGTAAACTGTGCCAGACTCGCCAGTGGCAACAACCTCGCCACTTTCGCCAACGATCCTTAGTTCGCCCAACAAGGCTTTCCCAACACTGCCTTTTTTGCGCAGCCAATCCTGTGGGCCGATGGTGCAAAAGCCATTACCCTCGGTGCCCGCATAATATTCGTGGATGATAGGCCCCCACCAACTCATCATCTGTTCTTTAATGGCAACCGGGCAGGGGGCTGCGGCGTGTACGGCCATCTTGAGCGAAGAAAGATCATAAGATTTGCGAATGCCATCCTCGAGTTTCAGCATCCGGACAAACATCGTCGGCACCAATTGGCTGTCAGTGATGCGATGGCGCTCGACCGTGGCCAAATAGGTCTCGGGTTCAAACTTTTCCATCACCACAACCGTGCCGCCAATCTTATGAACGCACATGCACCAACGCAGAGGTGCTGCATGATAGAGCGGCGCTGGCGACAGGTACTGGCTGTCTGCGGAAATCCCAAAAATCGCTTGCGCCATCATTTGTAGCGCATTGGGGGTGTCGATCGGTGCACCCGTAAGCGGTATCTTGATGCCCTTTGGCCGACCCGTTGTGCCGGACGAATAGAGCATGTCTGCCCCAGCACTTTCATCGGCAATCGGACTCACTGGCTGAGTATCGCGCGCTTCAGAGTAGGCTTTATGCCCGAGTGGATCGCCGCCCACTACGAGCACAGGAATACGCACGCCAGCATGGGTCAAAGCTTCTTCCGCCAAAGCCAACAAATTGGCACCGACAAATAAGACTTTGGCGTTGGAGTCTGTCACGATATAGGCGATTTCATCGACCTGAAGTTTTGTCGACAGGCAGGTGAAATAAAGGCCCGCACGCTGGGCACCCCACGCGATTTCAAAATAGTCTGGGCAATTGTCGAGCAGGACCGCAATCGCGTCCCCGGCACCAAGACCGTGGCTTCGTAGCAAATGCGCGACTTGGTTTGAGCGCGAATTGAGCGCGGCATAACTTAAGCTCTGACCAGAGCCTGCCATGATGACGGCGAGCTTATCTGGCGTTTGAGCCGCATGATGAACTGGATGCATGGACGTCTCCCAAAGTGCGAGATTCTTTTTGATCTCGGCGCTGGAATAGTCGTGGCACCCTAAGACAAATGATGCAAGTCAGTTCCGCGTGAACCTGCAATTGTGACCATTGTGCAACATCCGTCCTGTTAAGGCGCGATTTACCCCCCTTGACCCACGATTTTGTGAGGTGTTGACTTGAAACTTGGAGGATCGAACGTCACATGCCCCTGAGGGTCTTACCCGCTCAAGAGGACAAATCATGGACATTTCAATTCGCGCGATGATTATCGCGATGGGCGCTGCCGCTTTGGCTGCGCCAGCGTTTGCGCAAGAAGCGCCAGCTACCAAGGAAGCCGAAGTCGTCGTTGTGACCGGTACCCGCGTGGCAGCGCGCTCCGCACTCAGCACTGCTGCACCTGTCGACGTCGTATCGGCTGCTCAATTGGCTCAACAAGGTTCGCCAGAATTGAACCAGCAATTGGCGATTGCATTGCCAAGCTTCAACTTCCCGCGTCCAGCCATCGTGGACGGCACTGACTCGGTTCGTCCAGCAACCCTGCGCGGCTTAGCTCCAGACCAAACCTTGGTCTTGGTGAATGGCAAGCGTCGTCACACAGCGTCGCTGGTCAACATCAACGGTTCGATCGGTCGTGGCTCTTCTGCAGTTGACATGAACACCATTCCAACCGGCATTTTGGAAACCGTTGAAGTACTTCGCGATGGCGCATCAGCTCAATATGGTTCTGACGCCATTGCCGGCGTGATCAACTTGCGCCTGAAGCAGCGCCGCGAAGGCGGCAATGTCACCGTGTCATATGGCCAGCGCCAAACCACGGTCACAACCGATCCAGCACCCGCTTTGCCAAACGGCACCACGAACTTCACTGGAGCTAACATTGTTGCCAATCCAAGCTGGCAAGCAATCAAGTCACGCGATGCAAGCGACGGCGCTACCACCACGGTAAACGCTTGGGTCGGTTTGCCTTTGTTTGACAATGGCTCTTTGACCATTGCAGCAGAAATTCAAAACCGCGAGTCGATCAACCGCCAAGGTTATGACACCCGCCGTCTCTATAATTTGCTGCCAAGTGGTGCCCTTGATCCACGTGAAGCCACCATCAACCGCTGGAACCAGCAGTATGGTGACGGTGAACTGATCCAAGGCACTTTGTTTGCCAATGCCAGCATCGAATTGACGGACACGACACGCCTATATGGTTGGGCGAGTGTTCAAGGCCGCGACTCCACATCTGCAGCCTTCTTCCGCTGGCCAGCTGACAGCCGCAACGTCGTCGAAATCTATCCAAACGGCTTCTTACCAAAGATCAACTCGCTCATCACCGATAGCTCGTTTGCTCTGGGCATGGAAACCAAGTGGAATGGCTGGGACGTTGATCTGAGCTTGAACCGTGGTTTCAATGAAATGGAATTTGTAATCCGCAATACGCTGAACCGGTCTTTGGGCGTCGCAAGCCCAACCTCGTTCAACGCAGGTGGTTTCAACAATACTCAAACCGTCGTCAACGTGTCGGCTGTCAAAGGCTATAATGTTGGCTTGGCGTCTGACTTGAACGTTGCAGTCGGCCTTGAAGCCCGTCGCGATCACTATGAGATTTTCGCGGGTGAGGCTGGTTCCTACTTCCAACAGGGCGCTTTTGTGGCTGGCTCGCAAGGCTTTGGTGGCTTTAAACCATCCAACGAAGTCGGTCGTTCGCGCGATGCGATCGGCGGCTATATCGACCTTGAAGTCAATGTAACCGACGCATTGTTGGTCTCGGGCGCAGTTCGCGTGGAAGACTATACTGACTTTGGCAACAATGTCAGCGGCAAGATCTCGGGTCGTTATGACTTCAACGAAACCTTCGCTTTGCGCGGTTCGGTCTCTAACGGCTTCCGTGCACCTAGCCTGCAACAGCAATTCTTCACCGCCTCTTCCACCAATGTGGTTGCGGGTGTGCCTCTGGAAATCTTGACGGTGCCTTCGACCGACCGGATTGGTCGCGCTTTGGGCGGCACCGCTTTGAAGCCAGAAGAATCGGTGAACTACTCGCTGGGCGGTGTTCTCCGCCTAGGTGATTTCAACGTTACTTTGGACGCCTACCAAATCGAGCTGACTGACCGTATCGTGCTGTCGGAAAACTTGAACCAGCCTGCTGTGGCGGCCTTGCTTGCTGCCAATGGCATCGTCGGCATCAACGCAGTTCGCTTCTTCCTGAACGGTGTCGACAGCACCACCAAGGGTGCGGATCTGGTTGCTAGCTATCGCTTGCGCACAGACTTTGGTCGTTTTGACTTCACCGGTAGCTTGAGCGTCAACGAAACCAAGTTGGACAAGACCCCGGTCATCCCAGCTTTGACCGCGATTGGCTTGACCCCAACCCAATTGTTCAACCGCATCAACACATTGACGCTGACCGAAGGCCAGCCAAAGGAAAAGGCCTCCTTCAATACCAATTGGAGCCTTGGCAAGTTTGGTACGACTTTCAAGGCCACCTATTATGGTGAAGTGACTGAGCCCGGCACCGACGCCGCGCGCGATATCAGGCTGACCCCAGAGGTCCTGTTCGATATCGAAGGCCGCTATAAGCTGACTGATAAGATCAGCCTGACCTTGGGCGTTGAAAACGTAACCGACGTCTATCCACGCATGACGCCCGGTACCACGGTCTTGACGCCGTCGACCTTTACCACCTTGAATAACTCTGGCGCATCGGCCTTCTCGCGTTATTCGCCATTCGGCTTCTCGGGCCGTTATGTGTACGGTCGCGTCGCGCTCGACTTCTAATCTCTGCGTAGACAAACCAAAAAAAGGCCGCGGTGGCAACACCGCGGCCTTTTCCGTTCTTGGCGCGCCGTTAGCGACGGCAGAGAACATCTTCCAGATTGCCGTTGCGATCCTGACCTGAATAGACCGCATCGCGTAGACCTTGGTCCCGGCAGAATTGGTTGGCGTCCGGGCGGCCACCAAATTGACCTTGGGTGACAGGACCGGGGAAGAACACCGTTGCTCGCCCCATAGTTGTTTGCCCCGAATAACGTGGAGAACTGCTGCCAAAACCACCGCCAGGAGGACCAAAACCACTGCCAGGGCGGGGATCTAGGGAGCTCCCACGACCAACATAACGAATGGACGAAATGCGGCCCTTAAACGATTCCAAATTGGGGATAGAGTCGCTGTATGTCCGACAGCGGCTACCATAATTGGGGTCCAGACAGACCTGCCAATCCCCGCGTGCCACCAGACTGCCTGCGGCTTCGTCGAAATTGAGCTGGCGCAGATCTGGCACGTCGCTGGTGATGGTTACGGCCTGTCCACGGAAGTCAGTCCCGGTGTATAAGGTGATGGAAGGCCGGCCGCGGTCAAAACGTTGAGCTTCAGCAGCCGGGGCGCTGGCCAGAGTGGCAAGACCAGTTAGGGCAAGTAACAGAGCTTTCTTCATCTTCAGTCTCCATTCAAAGGCCCCAAGTCCTAGTACGTGGGGGGATGGCCCTGTTTTAATGGGGGCCATCTGAACGACCTGTGAGGCAGCTATTTCACTTCCGTTCATGTTTGGCTAAACGCACGAGAAGCAAAAATCGGCAGCAATTGGTCGCCTTTGCAAGCCTAGATTCATCTAGCGCTATGTTTCAAAACTTGGGTGCCGCGCATATCTGATTTCTAAGCGTTCAAAGGCGCTTTTGGATGAAAATGGTAAAAGAGACAAAAGGCCGCGATGTAAACACCGCGGCCTTTCTGATTGTTTGGCTAAATTTGATCTAGCGACGGCATAACACATCTTCAAGGTAACCGTTCCGATCCTGACCAGCATAGACCGCCCCGCTCAAGCCTTGTGATCGGCAAAACTGGTTGCCATCCATCCGCGTTAACGCTCCCCCCAAATTGATTGAGCCCGGAAAGTAAACTGTCGAGCGGCCGGGTGTGGACTGTCCTGAGTATCGGGGTGGATTGCCATAACCACCATTATAGTCTGGTCTAGAGTTGGCTTGGCCATCGCGACCAACATAACGGATTGAAGAAATGCGTCCACGAAATGACCGCAGATCGGTGATCGAGCTGTTATAGGTCCGGCAACGCGAACCATAATTGGGATCGAGACAAACCTCCCACTCTCCGCGTGCGACAAGGCTGCTGCTAACCTCGTCGAAATTCAGATCGCGCAAGTTCGGGGTATCAGAGGTAATGGTGACTGACTGACCTTTGTAGTCCAAGCCAGTAAACAAGGTAATTGACGGGCGCCCTTGATTGTAGCCTTGCGCGTCGGCGGGTTGGATGGCCGTTAGACTGGTTATGGCCAGTATGGAGGTGGCGAAGATTTTATTCATAGAGACGCTCCCATTTTAGGTTCCGCGGTCGAACCATCTGAACCCTAAGTGTGATGGCATGTTGGCTTGAACCATCTTTGCAGGCCATTTCTCATCAGTATTCATTTCTGCTTTGAAAGTGCAATAGGTTTTTCGGGCACCAAAGCCACGGCGCTCGGCTCTCGGCTCTCGCTAAGCGGACTTTGTCCTAGTAGCCCAAGGCCACACCATCCTTGCGGCTCTCGGTGGCAGCTTCATAGGCCCCAGTCTTTAGATCACGCTTAATGGCCTGATAGCCGCCAAAATCGCCATCGGCGCCGCTCACAGTCCAGCCCTTTTGACTAAGGCCCGCTCGCGCTGCTTCTGTATGACCTGATTCAAGCGCGACGCGTCCAAGCCCGGGTTTGCAACCCCCTTCAGGTTCACAGCCACCCTCATGCCGCCAGCGAGGCGCATCACCTGCCGATTGGGCATCTAGGCCATAATCAATCATATTAATCACAATTTGCGATTGGCCTTGCGGCTGCATGGCACCACCCATCACACCAAAGGCCATAAAGGCTTGATTATCCTTGGTTACAAACCCCGGAATAATCGTATGGAAGGGCCGTTTGCCAGGGGCGTATACATTGGGCAAGGACGGGTCGAGCGCAAAGGCTTCGCCTCGGTTCTGCAACATAAAGCCCAAGCCATCTGCGACAAGGCCAGAACCCATGCCACGGTAATTGGATTGGATCAGGGCGACCATCATGCCGCTGGAGTCAGAGGTGACAAGGAAAGTTGTATCGCCTTTTTCAAATTGGCTGGGATCACCTGCGGCTACCTCGACTTTGGCTTTGCTTGGGTCAATCAGGGCAGCGCGGCTTTTTAGATAAGCCGGGCTGATCAGGCCTGCTGTAGGCACTTTGGCAAATGCGGGGTCGGCAAGAAATTTTGCCCGATCTTCAAACGCAAGTCGCTTGGCCTCAATCTGCAAATGAAGGCTTTCAGCGGTACCAAATCCAGCCCCTGCCAAGTCAAACTGCTTCAGGATGCCCAGCATTTGTAAGGTCGTAACACCTTGGCTGTTGGGCGGTAATTGCCAGACGTCATAGCCTCGGTAATTGACGGAGATCGGCTCAACCCATTCACTTTTATGTGCCGCCAGATCGCTCGCCCGCAAGGGGCCCCCAATGCGGCGCATATAGGCGTCGATCGTCTGGGCGATTGGGCCTTTATAAAACGCGTCTCGTCCACCCCGCGCGATGAGGTTGAGGGTTTTTGCTAGGTCCGGATTTTTAAACACCTCACCAGCTTTGACGCTGCCATTGGCGAAGTAGGTTTTGCGGGCGTTCTCAAACTCTTCAACTTCACCCGCCTTGGCGCGCTCATCGAGGCGCTTGAGGTTGTTTGCCATATAATAGGCAATTACCGGTGGGACGGGGGTGCCAGCTTCGGCATAGGTAATGGTTGGGGCCAATACTTTGTCCATCGGCAACTTGCCGAACTTTTCATGCATGGAGAACCAAGCATCGACAGCACCGGGAACGGTGACGGTCACGCTACCAAATGATGGCCTGCTGCCGGGGACTCTGGTTTTGATCTTGGCTTCGCGCGCGGCACGATCAGCAAGGCTCATGCCCAAGGGCGCGCGGCCCGAACCATTGATGCCATAAAGCTTTTGCGTCTTGGGGTCCCAGATCAGCGCGAAAAGGTCGCCGCCAATTCCGTTGCCTGTTGGCTCCAGCAGGCCCAAAGCGGCATTGGCAGCAATCGCGGCATCTACCGCCGTCCCGCCTTGCTTGAGTGTGTCGATGGCGATTTGGGTTGCAATTGGGTGGGCGGTGGCCGCTGCACCATTCATCCCATAGGCTGGGCTGCGGGTGGCAAAAGTTGGCCCTGCAATGCGGTCGCCTGGGCGGACAATACCGCTATTGGGATTTGATTGGGCCTGAACGCTTTGAAGGGGCGCGAGCGCAAGGCTGCTAGCCAAAGCACAAGAGCCGATTTTTTGCCAAAAATGAGTTGAAATGCGCATGCGCCTAGACCCCCTAAGTCGTTGTTGACGGCACTGTAAACAAGATTGTGATCCTCGTCATCTAGCGCGTCTGCCACCTTGGCAAAGGGTTTAACCTGTGGTTGGATCGTCCCATGATTAAACATTTCATTGTTCGCACCGCTTCGCTTTTTTGTATTTCAGTTCTGATCGCTTTGCCCGCGTTACCGCAACAGGTAGTCGCGCAAGCCATCAGCCAGACGCGCCCGATTGCTGCCACCCCGCCCGGCGCTGTTTGGCCGTGGGAGGGTTCGGACCTTAAGCCCAGTAAGGATGTTGTCTATGGCGTGTTGCCTAATGGCATGCGCTACGCAATCCGGCCCAATAATCTGCCCGAAAAGCAGGTCTCTTTGCGTTTTCGTATTGATGCGGGCTCGAAGTATGAGCGTGATGATCAGCGCGGATTTGCGCACTTTCTTGAGCATATGGCGTTTAACGGCTCCACCAATATTCCAGAAGGCGAGCTGACCAAAACGATGGAGCGCTTAGGCGCAAGCTTTGGCAGCCACGTCAATGCGCATGTAAGCCTTGAAGAGACGATGTATAAGCTTGACATCCCAAGCGCCGACGGCGGCCGCTTGGATACAGCTTTATCCATCTTCCGCGAGACGGCCGACCGTCTCTTGTTGAAGGATGATGCGATCAAGCGGGAAATTGGCGTGGTCATCTCGGAGATGAATGACGGCGATGGGCCGGGGCGGCGGATTAGGCGTCAGCTCAGCCAGTTTTTGCGTCCCAATGATATCTCCACGCTCCGCGAACCAATTGGGATCAAGGAAATTGTAGAAACAGCAACTTCGGCCAAGGTGCGCGAATTCTACGAAACTTGGTATCGCCCAGAGCGCTCGATTTTGGTGATTACGGGTAATGTGGATGTAGAAGCTACTAAGGCTCTCATTGCCGCAAAGTTTTCGGATTGGAAGCCGAAAACCGCAAAAGCGCCACCCGAACCAGACAATGGCTTTTGGACTAAAGAGCCTATTCGGGCAAAGATTATTGTTGAGCCAGAGCAGCCCATCGTTGTCATGGTCACGCTTAACCGTCCAGATGAGACCGACTATGGTGATCTCGACACAAGTGAAAAGCGCAAATGGTCATTTTTGCAGTCCGTGGCAGAGGGCGTGTTCCAACGGCGGCTTGCGCGCCTGCAACTCGTCGATAACCCCCCGACTCTTGGCGTATTCTATCAAAACTCTGTTTCTGAAAACGGCCTAACTGCCGCACTCACCGTCATGCCGCGAGAAGATGCTTGGCAGGAAGCATTGAAAACCGTTGTGATTGAAATGCGGCAAGCTGTGACAACGGGCTTTACCCCGGCAGAACTTGAAGAAGAACTCAAGGAAGGCCGGTTGCGTCTTGAGCGCGCCATAAAAGAAGAACCCACGCGCAGGACGACGGGGATATCTGGCTCATTGATCGGTGCACTTGCCTCAGATGCCGTAACAGTTAGTCCCCAGGACAATTTAGCCAACTTTGATCGATGGATCGTGGAAATCACGCCAGAAGCAGTTAATCGTGCTTTTGCGACTTGGTGGCAGGGGGCTGAGCCATCCTTGGTTATGTTGAGCAAGAAGCCTATGGAAGGCGGCGAGGCGGCGGTAGTTGAAGCTTGGAAAGCCGCCATGGCCGCACCATTGCCAACACGCGAAGAAGTGAAAAAGGCGGAGTTTAAGCCTCTTGATCTTGGACCTGCAGGCAAGGTCAAAACGGTCGAAGAGCTGGCCCATCCCAAAGCCAAAGTGGTGATTTTTGAGAATGGGGTCCGTCTGTCCTTCATGCATACGGACTATACCAAGGACCGGGCCAGCATTCGTGTCGGCATTAATTCGGGCCATATGGCCTTCCCGCAGGATGATCCGTACTGGACTTCATTTGCGGATGCTACTTGGGGCGGGGATGGCATTGGCGATTTGACGTTGGATCAATCCATCAGCGCCTTTGCCGGCCGATCCACAATGCTGGCGTCGGTTCGGGTCGATCCAGATACGCTGGAAATGTTTGCGAGCCCGGCTATCGCGGATTTGCCGGAGCAATTGCAAGTCATGCTGAGCCAAGTGGTTGAGCCACGTATGGGGCCGCGCCCTAGTTTGATGTTACGGGACTCTCTGAAAACCAGTTGGGATGCCTACAATCAGACCGCTGCTGGCGTGTATAGTTTCTATAGCGGGACATTCTTTGAGACTGGTAATCCAGTTTATGAAGAACCAAACTTGCAGAGATATCTCGCCAGCGATGATGAGAAAGGTAAGGCCTATCTGAAGCGCTTGCGCGAGGAGGGGACCATCCATGTTGTCGTTGTTGGCGACGCAGAGTTTGAGTCTGTGGTTGCGGCCGTGGCCAAAACTTTTGGGACCTTGCCAAAGCGGCCCGGATTGCCGCTGAACACCGCCCAATTGGCAACGATCCGATCGGTGCCAACAGGCCAGCCTGCCCGAGTCTTGACCCATAAGGGGCCATCCGAACAAGCGATCGTTCATGTCTCCTGGCGAACCAAGGGCGGTATTGATCCCATCGAGGCTGAACGGTTTTGGGTTTTGTCGGAAATCCTCCAGTTACGCCTGACCGATAAGGTGCGTGAAGCTGCCGGTCAGTCCTATTCACCCAATGGTGGCTGGACATCGACCTCCTACGCCGATTTAGGGCGCTTTTACGCGCATGCTTCTGTAACGCCGGATCAAGTCCAGCCAGTCGAAGCTGTAATTGATGGCATTGCCGCTGATCTGGTGAAGGACGGTGTCACCTTAGACGAACTCAAGCGGGTGGTAGAGCCAGCGATAAAAACACAAGAACGGTCGCGCCAGAGTAATGGCTATTGGTCCGCCATTCTTTCAGAATTGGACACGCCGAAACTACCTGGCTCAAACACAGGTTTCCGAAAGGATCGCGAAGCCCAGAACGAAGCTCGCCTTCAGGCCATCACGCCCGCGCAATTGCACGAAATCGCCAAGCGCTATCTGTTGCCACAAAACACGATCCGCATTCAGGTCTTGCCGGAAAAGCAAGTGAAGCCAGACGGCAAAGCCGCACCTGCCAAGCCTTAAAGGAGGGGTAGGCTTGATTTGCTGATCTGGCAGGCGTAGCGGCCTAGCTGAAGCAGAAGCGAGGGCGAAGCGGCGTGGGTGGGGCTGAGAGGTCAACTGGACTTGCAGGGCTAGGTGAGGGGGGCGGTCTGAACCGACGCACCTTGCTGCTTGGCGCATCCCTTGCCTTCGCCAGCCTAACGGGCAAAGCCCACGCCCGCCCTAATTCTGGCCAAACTGGACAAGATTACGCCCGGCTGAAATTGGTGATCGAACGCATCTGTCGCGCGCAAGGCTTGCCGCCAGACGCGCTAAAGCTGGAATTGATCGATACTGACGCCTTGCGTGCCGATGTGTCCTTGACTGGCAAGGTTCGGATGACCACCGGCTTTGTCGCCACGTGTGAGACGGACGCGCAAGTTGCGGCTTGGTTCTGCCAGTGCCTTGTGGCTTTAAGGACCAAAACCGAAGGCGTGGCGCTGGACCGAGCGGCATTGGCGACCTTGCTTGCCGCAGGATATGACCCGCGGCAGGCGTTGATCCTTTGGACGCGCTGGGCAGTTTCGAAAAAGTTACGCAATTCCAGCCGCGTTAGAGACGTCCCTATCACCCCGCATCGTCTAGAAATCTTCCGAGTCCAGATCGAAAAACTGGGCTATCTGATTTAGCGCAAGCTGAAGCAAAACATGGATTTGAACACTAAGGGACTTGAAGAAAAAGGGCGGACAGTATATCTCCCGCCCCCTCGCATGTGTGCCGTGGTAGCTCAGTTGGTTAGAGCGCCAGATTGTGGCTCTGGAGGTCAGCGGTTCAATTCCACTTCACGGTACCATGCGAGTTTTGCCTTTCGGGCAGTCGAGGCCACAGCGGGCCTTTTTTAGATTTCATTCTTTGGCTGAGGGTTGACCCTTCCCCATGACACAGCCGATCCCATGACCCTGTTGCGTGATCCGTCAATTTTGATTGTGGGTGGTGGACCAGTCGGTCTTTGTGCGGGTATCGCGCTACTCAAGGACGGCCATCGGGTTGCACTTGTCGATTCTGGTGCACACGGCGCGGGCTGGGCTTCTGGCGGCATGCTGGCCCCGCTTTACGAAATGGCGGCAGACCCAGCTTGCCTAGACCTCTATGTCCAGTTTTCCCTGAAAAGCGCGGAACATTGGCAAGGGTTAGCGCGGACCTGCGGCGTCGACTTACACGCACCCAGCTTATTCTTGGCGCGCACGCAAGAAGAGGTAGAGGCCCTGTTGGGCCTCCAGCAGCGCGCCAATGGGCTGGGTTTGGACGTTGCAACAATTCCTGTTCCTGCCGGGATAACGGCACGGGCGGCTTTCCAAGCGCCAAGTGAGCGTTCGCTCGACCCTCGCGCCGCCCTCAAAAGCTTGATGAACCAGTTCCGAGAACTCGGTGGTGACCTCCTAATCGGCCAAGCTGAAGCCATAGGCCCGCATCGGCTCGGTCTGTTGGATGGTCGGACCCTGGAAGCTGAAACGATTATCCTCGCTAATGGCTTTGGCGCTTCAAGCTTTGGCCAGTCAGTCCCAACGTTGAACGCCTTAAGGCCGGTCAAAGGCCAGATGGTACGGGTGGCACATCCAGAACTGGCAAGCCCAATCATGCGCGCGGGCCGGATCTATGTGTTGTCACGCGGCGGTGGCTTGGTCATTGGTGCCACCTCGGATCCTCATACTGCCCCCGTACCAAGTGTCGATGTCGATCCAGTTTTGGCCTTGTTGGCTGAAGCGAAGGCGCTTCTTCCGTCCTTGGCCATGAAGTCTGTGGTTGAGGCTTGGGCCGGGATGCGCCCGGACACGCCTGATCATCTGCCACTGGTGGGGGCGAGCGGCGTGGCTGGCATTTATCTCGCGACGGGGACCTATCGTAATGGGTGGCTGCTGGCACCCGCTATTGGCGCCTATTTATGCCAGCTTATATCTGGCAAAACACTGGATCAGGCTTTGATGAACCTCTTTGCACCCGAACGCTTTTCCAGCTAGAAGGCGGGTCGTAAATGTCCGGACAAATGCACGGGAGATGCGTAGAATGAGCGGCTTTGAAACAAGTGAAGAGCACCGTGCAATTGAAGAAGCTGTCGGCCGCATTTGCGCCAAGTATGACGACGCCTTCTGGTCTGAGACCGATGAGACTGGCCGGTTCCCTGAACCTTTCGTCGCCGATATGGCTGATGGTGGCTGGCTGGGCTGCGCTTTCCCAGAGGCCTATGGTGGGGCGGGGCTTGGTCTGGTCGAAGCCGCGATTGTCATGAAGACGGTGGCCCAGTCCGGCGCGGGATTTTCTGGCGCTTCGGCGATCCATCTGAACATTTTTGGCCCAAAGCCGATCGAAAAGTTTGGGACCGAGGAGCAAAAACAAGCCTTTTTGCCAAAGCTCATCACCGGTGAACACAAGATGTGTTTTGCCGTGACAGAGCCCAATGCTGGTCTTGAAACAGCGGCGATTACGACGCGCGCGGTTCGCACTAACGAAGGCTATACGATTACAGGCCGGAAGATTTGGACCACCAGTGCCCAGCGCGCTGACAAGATCCTGATCCTGGCGCGCACCACACCTCGCGAGGAAGCTGCCCGCCCGACTGATGGTCTCAGTCTGTTTTATTGCGATTTTGACCGCACGGCCATTGATGCGAAGCCCATTCCGAAAATGGGCCGCAAGGCAGTGGAATGTAACATGCTATTTATCGAGGATTTGAAAGTCCCCCATGATGCTTTGATCGGCGAAGAGGGCAAGGGCTTCAAATATATCCTCTCGGGCCTGAACCCAGAACGCGTGTTGTTTGCCGTCGAAGCCATCGGTCTCGGCCGGGCAGCTCTTTCCCGTGCAGCCCAATATGCCAAGGAACGCGTCGTGTTTGGCCGTCCCATCGGTATGAACCAAGGCGTTGCCCATCCCCTTGCCAAGTCTTGGTGTGAATTGGAAGCCGCAGAGCTTTTGGCCATGAAGGCCGCTGCATTGTTCGATGCAGGCCTCGATTGTGGTGCAGAAGCCAATGCCGCTAAATATCTGGGGGCGGAAGCTGGTTATCACGCTTGCGAGGCGGCGGTATTGGCTCATGGGGGCATGGGCTATGCCAAGGAATATCAAGTTGAGCGCATGTTCCGCGAATCAATGATTGCCCGCATCGCACCGGTTTCGCGCGAAATGATTCTAAACTTTGTGGCTGAGAAGGTCTTAGGGCTTCCAAAATCCTATTGATTTCTGTGCTTTAGAGTTGCGCTAACAGAGTCTTAACCATGTTTGGTTGATCCTACGTCAGTGGAACCGGTTGCCCGAAGTGCGACTGAAACGCTGTAGGAGACAAGCAAGTGACACCCGAAGCCATTGGCGGCTCCCCCGTACGCCAAGCTATTGCCCACGCCTCGCGCACGACGGGCATGAGTTTTCAGTTTCTGTTGTCGACCGCAGTCCGCGAAAGTTCGCTCAACCCTAAGGCTGAAGCCAAAACCTCAAGCGCGACGGGCTTGTTTCAATTCCTCGATGCGACGTGGCTGACGACGGTCAAGCGTCATGGCGCCAAGCATGGCTTAGGCGCTGAAGCGTCTATGATCGAGATGGGTGCCAATGGCCGTCCCAATGTCGCGGACCCCGGGCTTCGTCGCGCGATTTTAGATTTGCGCTATGATCCCAAGATATCATCGCTCATGGCAGCTGAGTTCGCAGGCGATAACGCCGACTATTTGCGCGGTCGCACTGGCCAGGAACCAGAGGCTGGGGATCTGTACGCTGCCCATTTTTTGGGGGCAGGCGGGGCGGCTGAATTGGTCAATGCCGCGCGGGATCGGCCTTGGGCCAGTGCTGCCGATTTGTTTCCAAGTGCGGCCGCGGCTAACCGCCCGATCTTTTACAAAAATGGCGGGGCCGAGCGCACTGTCGCGGAACTGCTAGACAATCTGCGCGCGACCGCCAACCGGCAAGCCCCTGCTGTCAGCCAGCATGAATTGGGGGATGAGCCTGCGCATTTGTTCGGTCCAAAAACCTATGCTGCGGGTACGATTGATCCCGCCTTGGCCAGTCGTTTGATGGCAAGTCTGTTAGAGAATGACTATTTCAGCGGTCAGCCCAATGATTTTATGCGCATGCTAGGCCAAGTCGCAGATGGCGATGACAAGTCCTTGGCTAGCTTGAATCCAACTATGCTCGCCCAGCTTTATGGGGCAGGGGACCGGAAGCAGGAAGAGGCGGGCCTAGATGTCATCCAGTCGCTTATGGGGATGAAATCTATCGCTCAAATCCTATCGCCGGATGGATCAGATAAGCGATCTGACAACGACTCATCGCTCGGCTTTGACCTGAAGAACCCGATCTAGTTTAATGCCTCAAGGCATTAGCTGCCGCGTCGCAGCCCCGTGGCGATCCCAATTCCGATTATCGCCGCGCCAAGATAGCAATAGCCACAATGTTGACTGGCCATCCAGCTAAGCTCTTGCAGCAAGCCACGTGCGCTGAAGCTTGTCGCATGTTGGCACCAGGCACCCAGCGATTGGGTTGAACCTGAAAGCCAAGGTCCAATCGCAATCAACAAAGCGCCAACACTTATAAGCGCCAAGGCGATGATGCGGGTTTCGTCTAAAATTGTTGATTTTTCAGCGGCTTGACCGGTTGTCGCTTGAATTGTACGCATGGAACCAAAAGCCTCTTGATGTGTTTGAGAAGGTGCCACCGTACCTGAAAGCCCTCGCAACATCCAGCAAAAACGGGACGCCGACCCTGCGACAAAATAACCCTTTTATTTTTGTGGAAATTGGGCGTATCACTAACATGTGACTGTGGTGCGGATCATCCGCGCCGGCTTCTGGGGGGCCTGTCTAACGATGGAACCAAACCTACTCAAATCGAAGGCGCTGCCTCGATTCGACATTTTTTTTACGTGTGGCCTCGCATTTTTAGTGGTGCTATGGGCCGTTTTTGCGGTCTCGCGCGCTGAAGATCTCGGCATGGCGGTCCATGGCTGGATGTTTTTGGGGGCGGCTATTTTGACCGCGCTTGGCTTTGTCTTTACGGCACATGGCACTGCGCTTCAGAGCGATCAGTCCAGCTATAGCGATGGCGTGATCCGGTTTGGCGTGATTGCCTCAACCTTCTGGGGCATCGTTGGCATGTTGGTCGGGGTAGTGATCGCCTCGCAGCTCGCCTTCCCAGACCTTCTGTCCTTCAAAGACTACGGCTTCTTGAACTTCGGGCGTTTACGGCCCTTGCACACGTCTGCTGTCATCTTTGCCTTTGGCGGCAATGTCTTGATCGCCACCAGCTTCTATGTTGTCCAGCGCACCTGCCGGGCCAGATTGTTTGGCGGCATGCTGCCTTGGTTTGTGTTCTGGGGGTACCAGCTCTTCATCGTCTTGGCCGCAACTGGCTATTTGATGGGGGTAACGTCAGGCCAGGAATATGCTGAACCGACTTGGCACGTTGATCTGTGGCTAACGGTCGTTTGGGTGGCTTATCTTCTCGTATTCCTTGGCACGCTTTGGAAACGCAAAGAGCCGCACATTTATGTAGCCAATTGGTTCTACCTGGCCTTTATCGTCACGATTGCCATGTTGCATGTGGTAAACAATTTGGCGGTGCCGACTTCACCTTATGCCTCCAGTTCCTATCCTTTGTTTGGCGGTGTCCAAAACGCCCTGACCCAATGGTGGTATGGGCACAATGCCGTGGGCTTCTTTCTTACGGCTGGATTCTTGGCCATCATGTATTATTTCATCCCCAAGCAAGTAAATCGGCCAGTTTACTCTTACCAATTGTCGATTGTGCACTTCTGGGCTTTGATCTTCATCTACATCTGGGCCGGTCCCCACCATCTGCACTATACGGCTCTACCTCAATGGGCGCAGACTTTGGGGATGACTTTCTCGATCATCCTGTGGATGCCCAGCTGGGGTGGGATGATCAATGGCCTAATGACCCTGTCTGGGGCCTGGGACAAGTTGCGGACAGATCCTGTGCTTCGGATGTTTGTGGCGTCGCTGGCTTTCTATGGCATGAGCACATTTGAAGGCCCAGTCATGTCGGTACGGGCGGTGAATTCGCTCTCTCATTATACCGACTGGACCATTGGCCATGTGCATTCTGGTGCACTCGGCTGGGTCGGTTTGGTGTCGTTCGGTGCACTTTATGCCCTGACGCCTTGGCTGTGGAAGCGCGAGCGGCTCTATTCCTTGAAACTTGTTGAGATGCACTTCTGGCTCTCCACCATTGGGATCTTGTTCTACATCTCCTCTATGTGGGTGTCGGGCATCCAACAGGGCCTCATGTGGCGCTCTTACAACGAGTTTGGCTTCCTGACCTATTCCTTCGTGGAAACCGTCAAAGCGATGCACTTGCCCTATATCGTCCGGGCAATCGGAGGCCTCCTTTACCTGCTGGGCACCTGCATCATGGCCTATAATTTGTGGCGGACCATCCAAGGGGCTGTAGCCAAAAAAGAGCCGCTCTCCATCACTAACCCCAACCTTGTCCCCGCTGAGTAGGAGCACCGATCATGCTTTTCAAAAATCACGGCATTATCGAACGCAACTCTATGATCCTTCTGGTTGGGATTCTGCTGGTTGTCTCGATTGGCGGGATCGTTCAGATCGCGCCATTATTTCGGGTCGAACAAACCATTGAGAAAGTAGAGGGGGTTCGCCCCTATACGCCACTGGAACTCGCCGGACGTGGCATTTATATCCGGGAAGGCTGTTATTCATGCCACAGCCAAATGATCCGTCCCTTGCGCGATGAAATCGAACGCTATGGTCATTATAGCCTCGCGGCAGAAAGCATGTATGACCATCCCTTCCAATGGGGGTCTAAGCGTACGGGGCCAGACCTCGCCCGGGTTGGTGCCAGATACTCGGATGCTTGGCATGTCCAGCATTTGATCAATCCCCGGTCTGTCGTGCCTGAATCTATCATGCCGCCATACGCTTTCTTGGAAGGTCGCGAAATCGGCATCAAGGATGTGGTCGACAAGCATATCGTCGCCCAAGTTCGGGTCGGTGTGCCCTATACCCAGGCCGATATCGATAATGCTAAGACCGACTTGATGGCCCAGGCTGACCCCAATGCCGATAGCGAAGGCTTGCAAGCCCGCTATGGCGGCAAGGTCAACGTCCGCGACTTCGATGGTGATCCATCCAAAGTGACCGAAATGGATGCCTTAGTGGCCTATCTCCAAGTCTTGGGCACGATGGTGGATTTCAAAACCTATGAGCCCACAAAGGCTGAAAACCTGCGCTAGGGAGGCGTATATGTCGTACGAACAATTATCTGCCTTCGCGCAAACCTCGGGCATGATCTACTTCATGGCCATCTTCGCTGCCGTTTGCCTTTATGTCTTTTGGCCCAGTAATCGCGCCAAGTTCGACAAGGCCGCCCGCATGCCACTTGAGAATGAGGATATTGACCATGTCCGATAAAAAACCAAAGGACGACATCACCGGCGTGGAGACGACAGGCCATTCTTGGGATGGAATAACCGAGTTGAACAACCCCCTCCCTAGATGGTGGGTTCTGACCTTCTACGCCTGTATCGCTTGGGCTGTCGTCTATTGGATCGCCATGCCAGCTTGGCCAACCCTCTCGGGCCACACAAAGGGCCTCCTGGGGATGTCTGACCGCAAACAAGTGGACCAAGAAGTAGCCGAACTGGTGAGTTCACGTGCGCCTCAGTTCGCACAACTCCACGCCACACCGATTGAAATGGTCAGCAAGAACAAGGAATTGTTTCAGTTTGCCCAAGAATCTGGCCGGGTGGCTTTTGCTCAGAACTGCTCGACTTGCCACGGTGCTGGCGGCCAAGGCGCGAAGGGTTATCCCAGTCTGGTTGATGATGTTTGGCTGTGGGATGGCTCCATCCAAGGCATTCGCTCCACCTTGCAGACGGGCATACGCAGCGAGCATCCAGAAGCCCGTTTCAGCCAAATGCCTTCCTATGGCCGTGATAAACTGTTGGAACCCCAACAGATTGCCGATGTTACCCAATATGTGTTGACCTTGTCGCGTCAGCCAGCAGATGCCAAAGCCGCCGCCCGCGGTGCCCAAGTATTTGCATCCAATTGTGTGGCGTGCCATGGCGCGGAAGGGAAGGGGGATCAAACCCAAGGTGCCCCTAACCTAACAGATCAGGAATGGATTTATGGCGGGACCGCGCAAGAAATCACCACCCAGATCAATCTGGGTCGTGGCGGGGTTATGCCCACGATGTCGCAACGCCTAGATCCAGCGACGTTAGACGCCTTGGCTGTTTATGTTCATTCACTCGGCGGTGGCACCTAATCGTGCCCTCGACCTTTGAGGTCCAATGAAAGTAATTGATATTCTCGACCCGGCCGGCCCAGCCGCTCTTGCGAGTGGTGAGGCCGCGCATGGCGTGGTGCGCTCTGATGCGGTGGCGGTGAATTCCGCTATGCAGCGAGAACTCTATGAGAAGCGTCAGCAGATTTATCCGAAAGCCGTGAATGGGTTTTGGCGGCGCCTTAAATGGCTTATCCTGGGCCTCTTATTGGGCATTTATTATGTAGTTCCTTTTTTGCGTTGGGATCGACCCGGGGCCGCACCAGATCAGTTTCTTCTTGCCGATTTTACTGGCAGGCGCTTTTATTTCGGCCCCATCGAGATTTGGCCACAAGAGCTTTATTACGTTACCGGTCTTCTGATTTTGGGGGCGATTGGCCTATTCTTGGCCTCCGCCCTTTTTGGCCGCGTGTGGTGTGGTTATGCCTGCCCACAGACGGTTTGGACCGACCTTTTCATCGCGGTTGAACACTGGTTTGAAGGCGACCGTAATCAACGTATTCGCCTCGATAAACAGCCTTGGGATTTCAACAAAGCTTGGCGAAAGATTGGTAAGCATATTGTTTGGCTCATGATTTCGCTGGCGACAGGGGGCTGGTTCGTCGCCTATTTCCATGATGCGCCTAGCTTGTTTGTGGGCTTCTTCACCTTACAAGCGCCCATGTCTGCCTATGTGTTCGCAGGCCTTCTGACCGCAACCACTTATGTGTTCGCGGGAACTCTGCGCGAGCAAGTCTGCACCTATATGTGCCCTTGGCCGCGTATTCAGGCAGCAATGCTGGATCAAGAAGCGCTCTCGGTGACGTATCGCTATGACCGTGGCGATCCACGTGGGGCTCACAAAAAGAACGATAGTTGGGAGGGGCGCGGCGATTGTATCGATTGTCGGCAATGCGTTGCAGCCTGTCCCGCCGGAATCGATATTCGTGACGGGCTGCAGATTGAATGTATCAATTGCGCACTCTGCATCGATGCGTGTGACGAGATCATGGTGAAGGTTGATCGTCCAAAGGGCCTGATTGCCTATGACACCATCCAAAACATTGAACGTCGTCAGGCTGGTGAAAAGTCCGGCTATCGCTTCATTCGTGGGCGCACGTTGTTTTATGCGGTTCTGTTTATCGGCATCGGTGGTCTGATGCTGGCCAGCTTGTTGATGCGCTCAACTTTGGACGTCAATGTTCAGCGCGACCGCGCACCCCTGTTTGTGCCGCTGTCTACTGGCCAAGTGCGCAATGCTTACACGGTTAAAGTCCTAAACAAGGCCAACTATACCCGTGATGTGCGTATACGGATTAACGGCGTAAGAGGTGGTCAATTACAGGCTAATGAACTGCCAGTCGTGGACAATAGTGTCGTGTTGACCGCTGGGCCAGACCGTGTCGCCGAGGTCCGTTTGTTTGTCGTGGCAGATCCTGAACGGCTGAAACATCGTTCCATGCCTGTGATGATCGAAGTGCAATCGGCCAAAGATGGCGAGATCGCTAAATCAAAATCGGTCTTCATTCGTGGAGATCATTTAGAAGAGAGAGACGACGATGACTGATGCAATCGTTCCTGCAAACCCGTTTCGTTTGACGGGATGGCATGTTTTGGCCATGTTCGGTGCCATGTTCGGCGTGATGCTGGCGGTCAATATCCTATTCGTTTTTCTGGCTCTCAAAACGTTTTCCGGCGAAACGGACCATGCCTATATCAATGGTCTCAAGTTCAACGAGACTTTGGCCGCCAAGGCGCGTCAATCCGAGCTTGGCTGGACCATGTCGCTAGGGCTAGAGCGGCCAACCGGCGGTGGGGCGGTGCTTGAAGCGCGTCTAACCGATCGCAATGACCAGCCTCTGCGGGGTGCTCAACTGCAAGGCACCATTGGACGCACCACAGGCGCGAACGAGGATCAAAAGCTCACTTTCTCAGAGACAGCGCCGGGCATCTACCGCGCTGCGATCGATCAAGTTCGGCCAGGTCGCTGGAAGTTTAGCGCGTCAGCCAAGCTTGAAGGTGCACCACAATTTTCGACGGAGACAACGCTATCACTACGCTAACCCCCTCGACAGAGCCTGCTTTGGGCTGCCCTTCGGGGCTGGAGCCACCTGTTGCAACTGGTGCGGCAGCGGACCCGCGCGCTTTTGTCCAACATAATCGCGCCAGTGGCCTGTCGCTTGATCTGCTAGTTCGGGGCGCACGCTGTGCCGGCTGCTTGCGCAAAATTGAAACCGGTGTGGCTGGATTGCCTGGTGTGACTGATGCACGCCTCAATCTGACCACAGGGCGCTTAAGTGTTTCATGGCAAGATGACCGGATAGACCCGCGTGCCATTGTTCAGCGCGTGATTGATCTGGGCTATCAGGCCCAGCCCTTTGACCCAAGCAAAGTCCAAGCCATCATTGATCAGGAAGGCCGTCACCTTCTTATTTGTATGGCGATTGCTGCCTTTGCCGCCATGAACATCATGATGTTCTCTGTCCCCATCTGGTCGGCCCATTTTAATGGTGAGATGGAAGAGGGCACACGGACCATGTTCCATTGGATCTCGGCCTGTATTGCTCTGCCTACGGCCGCCTATGCCGGTATGCCCTTCTTTAAAAGTGCGTGGAACGCCTTGAAGAAGGGGCGGGCGAATATGGACGTGCCGATTTCCCTAGGCGTTTTATTGGCCTCTGGGCTGTCGGTGGTTGAGACCATACGTGGTGGCGAGCATGCCTATTTTGATGCCGTTGCTATGTTGCTGTTCTTCTTGTTGATTGGTCGCTATCTTGATCATGCGCTTCGACAAAAAGCCCGGCAAGCCGCGCGTGATCTTCTGGCGTTGCAAGCCGTTACCGCCAGCCGACTTGAGCCCGACGGCCGCTCTGTCAGTGTTGCCGTTGGCGATATCCGTCCCAGTGACCGGGTGATTATTCTGCCGGGTGACCGCATTCCAGTTGACGGCACCATCCTTGAAGGCGTCTCTGAGGCCGACTTCTCGTTGCTGACGGGTGAAACAGCCCCAGTGGCATTGGCACAAGGGCAAGCAATACGGGCGGGGGCTTTGAATCTGTCTGGGCGTCTGGTTTTAGAAGCCAGCGCCCGCAGTGACGACAGCTTTCTCGCTGAGATCGCTCGCCTCGTTGAGATGGGTGAGCAAAGCAAAAGCATTTATGTTCGCTGGGCTGATAAGGCTGCAAAACTCTATGTGCCCGTCGTGCACGCCGCGGCTTTCTTGACGGCCGTGGTGTGGTTGCTTCTAGGGGCGGAACCGCGCGTGGCTATTCTGAATGCCTGTGCTGTTTTGATCATCACCTGTCCCTGTGCGCTGGGCCTTGCTGTCCCCGCCGTGCAAGTGGTGGCATCTGGCCGATTGTTTAAGCGCGGTATCTTGCTGAAGTCAGGTGACGCCTTAGAGCGCTTGGCTGAGATCGACTTTATCGCGTTTGACAAGACAGGTGTTCTTACGCTCGGTCAGCCCAAATTGCTGAGCACTGCGTTGGTAACAGAGGCTGCATTAGCTCAAGCAGCACTTTTGGCACGAGCGTCTCGCCATCCCTTGGCCCGCGCGATTGCCCGGGCAGCAGGACCTGGGCCCGCAATCGAAAACGCCCACGAAGTGGCAGGTTGTGGTGTTGAGGCTCACATCGACGGAATGCGGGCGCGCTTGGGCCGCGCATCTTGGGTTGGAGTGGCGGACGCCAAGTCTGAAGAGACTGAACTCTATTTCGCCATTCAGGGCCAAGCTCCTGTGCGCTTCTGCTTTGAGGACACCTTGCGGCCCGACACTGTACAAACCATTCAAGCCTTAAAGGCGCGTGGGTTTCAGCCAATCATTCTATCTGGAGATCGAAAGGGCGCCGTTGCGCGCGCGGCGCAAGCCGCTGGCATTGAAACTTTTTTGGGTGAGCTGACGCCCTTTGAGAAAGCGGCCCATCTAGATGGTCTGAAATCACAAGGGCACCGCGTATTGATGGTCGGCGATGGATTAAATGATGCGCCAGCCTTAGCTAAGGCCTATGTCTCGATCGCGCCAGGAACGGCGGCCGATGCCAGTCAGTCCGCCGCAGACCTTGTCTTTCAAGGCGATCAACTTGGGTCGGTCTTAGAGGCAATTGACGTCGCCCGCACAGCGAAGAAGCGCGTCATGGAGAATTTCTGGTTTGCAGCTCTCTACAACTTCATCGCTGCACCGATCGCCATGCTGGGCCTTGTTACCCCCTTTATCGCCGCCATCGCGATGTCCTCCTCATCAATCATCGTGACCTTGAATGCGCTTCGCCTCGCATCAAATCGCAACAAAGGGATGTAAGGCTATGGATGGTATGATTTTTTTGATCCCAATCGCGTTGTTCATGGGCTTTATTGGCCTCCTCGCGTTTTTATGGAACCTCAACAACAGGCAATATGACGACCCAAAGGGTGCAGCGATGCGCATCCTCAATGATGATGATTTTCCCTTACCTTAGAACCCAGCATCGGAGGCAGATATGAGCCCGTTTGAGATCACACTTGGGGGAGATGAGCGGGTTCAGGTGGTCCGTGTCATGCCTGATGCGCATTGGCTCTGGCTTGCCAATGGTTGGGTCGATTTTAAAGCGACCTGGCGCTACAGCATGCTAATTGGCCTAGTCCCCGTAGTGGTGGCTTGGGTTATGGTGGTTGTGTTATGGCAAGCCGATATGCTGGGCTTTTTGCCCGCTGTATGTGGCGGCTTTGCTTTGGTAGGCCCGATTTTAGCCATTAGCTGCTATGAGATTTCCAGACTGCGCGCGCTCGGCGAGCCTGTAACGCTTCGGGCCATTTTAAACCCGCGCATTGTCTCGCCCGGCCAAGTCGCGATTATCGCCTTTGTCTTGATGCTGATTTTGATGGTCTGGGCCCGCCTCGCAAGCTTCCTCTATGCCTTCGCTTCCAGCGCCCGACCACCAGCCATGCAAGTGGACTTCATTACCTTCGCTTTGCAGACGCCCGAAGGCCTGATCATGGTGATAATTGGCACGCTTGTAGGTGCGGCCCTTGCTACGATTGGCTATGTGGTCTCAGTTGTCTCCATTCCGCTTGCAGCAAATCGCTCCGTGGACGCCATGACTGCCATGCTGGTTTCTGTCATCGCGGTTTCCCGCAACAAAGGCGCGATGGCGTCTTTTGCGTTCAACATTGCCATGTTGGTAGGCTTGTCGCTAGCCACAGGCTTTTTCGGGTTGATCCTTGTGTTTCCTTGGCTCGGACATGCAACTTACCATTGCTACAGAGCGCTAACTGACGAGACTGTCAGTCGGCCGTCCGAAGGTTGATCTGGGCTGTTTCTATCGCGAGGCTATCAGCGCCTCAACGACAGATGGGTCGGCCAAAGTTGACGTATCGCCCAAGCTGGACACGTCGCCTTCTGCAATCTTGCGAAGGATCCGTCGCATGATCTTTCCACTACGCGTCTTGGGCAGACCGGGCGCAAAATGGATCACATCGGGAGTTGCAATGGGACCAATTTCCTTGCGCACCCATTGGATCAAGGCTTTGCGTATTTCGTCGCTTTCGGACACATTGGCATTCAAGGTCACATAGGCGTAAATGCCTTGCCCCTTGATGTCATGCGGAAAGCCGACAACAGCCGCTTCTGCGACATTGGCATGTGCCACCAGCGCGCTCTCCACTTCCGCTGTGCCCATGCGGTGCCCAGAGACATTGATTACGTCGTCCACACGACCTGTGATCCAATGATACCCATCTTCATCCCGGCGACAGCCATCACCGGTGAAATAATAGCCGGGATAGGCTGAAAAATAAGTCTGGAAGAAACGGTCGTGATCACCCCACACGGTCCGCATTTGTCCAGGCCAGCTGTCCGTGATGCAGAGGTTGCCGTCCGTCGCCCCTTCGAGGATTTTGCCCTCGCTGTCGAGAAGGACTGTCTTCACGCCAAACATTGGTAAAGTGGCTGAGCCCGGCTTTAAAGCAATCGCGCCGGGGAGCGGCGTAATCATCGCGCCGCCGGTTTCTGTTTGCCACCAAGTATCCACGATTGGGCAGCGGCCTTCGCCCACCACGTGATAATACCATTCCCAAGCCTCTGGATTGATCGGCTCGCCCACGCTGCCCAATAGACGCAGGGATTTACGAGACGTTGCGGTCACATAGCTATTACCCTCGCGCATGAGTGAGCGCAGCGCCGTAGGGGCTCCATAAAAGATATTGACCTCATATTTGTCGACGATATTCCAGAAGCGGCTGAAGTCTGGGTAATTGGGGACGCCCTCAAACATCAAAGTCGTCGCGCCATTGGCCAGCGGCCCATAGACCACATAGGAATGGCCCGTGACCCAGCCGATATCGGCAGCACACCAGAAGACTTCACCATCCTGATAGTTGAAGACATAGGAAAAGGTCATGGCGACCCAAACCAAATAGCCACCAGTTGTGTGCAATACGCCTTTCGGCTTACCCGTACTGCCGGAGGTGTACAGGATGAACAACGGGTCTTCAGCGCTCATGGGCTCTGGCACGCAAGCATCTGATACCCCGGCGATCGCCTCATGATACCATTGATCGCGTCCGCTCTGCATGGTGATCTCATTGCCGACATGGCGGATCACCAGAACATGTTTGACCGAGTTGCAGTTCGCGAGGGCGGCGTCGACATTTGCCTTTAGGGGAACCGTCTTTCCGCCCCGCATGCCCGCGTCTGCAGTGATCACAATGCTGGAGTCGCAATCTTGAATTCGACCTGCCAGCGCCTCTGGGGAGAATCCACCAAAGACGATGGTGTGGATTGCGCCAAGCCGCGTACAGGCGAGCATCGCCATAGCAGCTTCTGGAATCATGGGCAGATAAAGAGTAATTCGGTCGCCTTTTTTGACACCCAAATTCTTCAACGCATTGGCAAACCGGCAGACATCGCGGTGCAATTCGCGATAGGTGATCTTGCGCGATTGAGTGGGCTCATCGCCCTCCCAAATAATCGCGACCTGATCAGCCCGGTCCTTTAGATGGCGATCTAAGCAGTTTTCAGAGACATTGAGGACGCCATCCTCAAACCATTTGATACCAAAGTCGGCTTCATGAAAGCTTGTATTTTTCACTTTGGTGAAGGGCTTCATCCAAGTCAGCCGCTGCGCTTCTCTCGCCCAGAATTCATTGGGATCATTGATCGAGGCAGCATAGGCCTCGCGATAGCCTTGTTCAGTTATGCGGGCCTTTTGGGCCCACTCTGCTGGAACTGGATAAAGAGCTACCATGATCGTCTCCCTCGTCAGCCCAAGTTGCTGGGCGCTGTTTCGTTCTTATTTTAACTCTTTAATCGTCCGCGGGCCCAAAGAGCAACGCCTGCTCGATTTAGCTTAGGCAGAGCCGGTAAGCACTTGCTCCAGTTTAGATTTAGAGCGTGTTTTTATCGGTGCTAGAGCGAAAGTCTAGCTATCGCATTTACCGAAGATCCAAGAGGTTAGGCTCAAGCGCCGGTTTTGTGATCGTTGCAGCCTGTCAAAGCAATTATCGAAGGAAACCCAAATGGTCAGGCGGCGTTACCACTGGCTATTCAGCATCACACCGTTTCTGGTCGTTTGGCCTGTGCGGTTCATGCCCACGTAACCAAGGCTGGAACCCCCGAACCGCAGCACCGTAGTGCCATTGGGTGTTCTTGGCGGGCAGTCTATACCGCTGACGCACTCGACAGGCACGTGTTCTTGGCGAAGTATACCCGCCAACCAAGAAACGAGGGGAGCGATCGGGACATGGCGGACATAAAACCAATACCAAATTCCGCCGAGGGCGACGCGGGCACTCCGACAAAGGGGCAAAATGAGAAGCTGGTGATTGCAGCATCCTCGCTCGGCACAGTCTTCGAGTGGTATGACTTTTTCCTATACGGGCTTCTCGCCACCTATATTTCCGCGCAGTTTTTCTCAGGCGTGAATGAAACCACAGGCTTTATCTTCGCACTTGGGGCTTTTGCAGCAGGCTTTGCTGTTCGTCCGTTCGGCGCGCTGGTGTTTGGTCGTATCGGCGACATGGTTGGTCGAAAGAACACGTTTTTGGTGACAATGGGTCTGATGGGGCTAGCCACGTTTGCTGTGGGGCTGTTGCCTTCTTACGCCACCATTGGAGTCGCAGCTCCAATCATCTTGATTGGCCTAAGGCTGCTGCAAGGGCTGGCCATGGGCGGGGAATATGGTGGTGCTGCTACCTATGTCGCCGAACACGCGCCTGAGGGAAAACGTGGCCTCTATACCAGCTGGATTCAGACCACTGCGACAATGGGTCTGTTTGCTGCCCTCTTGATCGTGATTGGTACTCGCACGCTTCTTGGTGAAGAAGTGTTCAAGGCGTGGGGATGGCGGGTGCCCTTCCTTGTCTCGATTATCTTGCTGGCTGTTTCTATGTGGATCCGCATGCAGCTCAACGAGAGCCCCGTCTATCAAAAAATGAAGGACGAAGGAAAAACGTCAAAGGCACCCTTGACCGAAGCTTTTGCGAAATGGGGCAATTTGAAGTGGGTCATTATCGTCCTGTTCGGTGCCGTCGCAGGGCAAGCTGTCGTTTGGTACACGGGCCAATTCTATGCGCTTTTCTTCTTGGAGAAGATGCTAAAGGTGGATGGGGCAAGTACGAATATCCTGATTGCCATTGCCCTAATTATTGGGACCCCAGGCTTTGTCTTTTTTGGCTGGTTGTCTGACAAGATTGGCCGCAAGCCCATCATCTTGGTGGGGTGCGCCTTGGCAGCCCTGACCTACTTCCCCACTTTTCACGCCTTGACCAAAGCCGCCAACCCAGCTTTGGCTCAAGCACAAGCCAGCGCGCCGATAAAAGTCGTCGTCAATGACGCCGATTGCTCGGTTCAGTTTGACCCTGTCGGACGGAATAAGTTCGACACCAAGAGTTGCGATATTGCCAAATCCTTTCTGGCAAAAAGTGGCGTAAGCTATACCAAAGTCGACGCACCGGCAGGTACCGTGGCTTCGATCAAAATTGGCACAGAAACCTTGGTGGCACCGGATCCAAACATGGTGACAGGGGCAGACAAGAAAGCTGCGATTACGGCCTATCAAGACAGCGTGAAAGCCGCTTTGGACAAGGCGGGTTATCCCTCCAAAGCCGATCCGGCCACAATGAATAAACCATTGGTAATCGCCATTCTGGTCTATCTTGTGCTCTTGGTTACCGCTGTTTACGGGCCAATTGCTGCCTTGTTGGTGGAGATTTTCCCAAGCCGGATTCGCTATACCTCAATGTCTTTGCCCTATCACATCGGCAACGGCTGGTTTGGTGGCTTCTTGCCTACGACAGCATTCGCGATGGTCGCCGCAACAGGGGACATTTACTATGGTCTCTGGTATCCAGTGTTGATCGCAGGTCTGTCGGCTGTAGTTGGCTTGTTCTTCCTGCCAGAGACATTCAAGCGGCGCTTGGACGAGTAGAAATCCATACCTCTCCTGACCGAGAAGACCGGCCGAAGCGCGTGGTCGGTCTTTCCATTTTGATGGCTCTGTCAGCGTCGGGCACTTACGCCTGCTTTGAAGGACTTCAGGGCCGCTTCGGCGATTTCTGTGCCCCATTCCTGAAGGAAATGACCGCCATCTCGAATGATAAGTGGGGCAGGGCAGCCTTTAATCAGTTGCTGCATGTCATTCATAATGTCGAGCCCGAAGACAGGGTCAGCCGCGCCCCAGGCCATAAAGCTCTGGCCTTGCCATTGTTCGGCCCAGAACGTCCGCGCGGCCAAAGACACGTCAACACCTGCCATGTCTGGGTCGGTCATGACGCGCTTGGGAAAAGCGCGCACACCGGCTTTATAGCGCGCATCAGGGAAAGGCGCGTCATAGGCCGCCGCTTCTTCAGCACTCAAATGTGGGGTCGAACGTTGCATTAAGGCACCCACCGGCAAATCAGGTCGGGAAGCCGAATAAGCGCGCCAAGCCATAAATCCATCGCTGGGCGGGTGGCCCGTTGCCAAAGTCGTGTTCATGATGATGAGGCGGGTGATCCGCTCTTCCACACCCGGCGCGATAGGCAAGGTCAAGCCAAGCAGCCCACCCCAATCTTGCACCACCAAAGTGACATTGCGCAGATCAAGTCGTTCGATAAGCGAAATCAGAAAGCCCCGATGAAAGTCAAAGCCATAAATCTCTTCGTCTTCTGGCTTATCCGATCTTCCAAAGCCCAAGAGGTCCGGCGCAACGACACGGCCACCTGACGCCACAAATACGGGGATCATCTTTCGGTAGAGATAACTCCATGTCGGCTGACCATGGAGACATAGGAAGACCTCATCTGCGTCTACAGGACCCTCATCGATATAAGCCGCGCGGAGGCCTTCATAGCCCGCAAGGTCACTGATGTAGTGCGGCTTAAAGGCAAAGTCGGCCAAGTTCTCAAAGCGGTCTTCTGGGGTTCTGAGCGCGTCCATTGATTGTCCTGTCTCAAGTTTAAGGCCGAAAAGCTTGCTAGCGTTTCAGAGCCCCGCTTTGGGTGATGCCAACCAGATACATAGCGGCAAGGGCCGTATTTGGGATAATGTTTAGCGCAAAGCCTGTGGCAATTGAGCAGATACCATCAATGACATACCAACTGATCAAGCCGGCGGTAATTGCGTCCCACAGGGCTCGACCCTGTGTGCCGAGGGTGAAAGCGACGCGCATCACGCCATAAATCATAACTGCCCAGCCTATCGTGATCGCGCCCATAAGGCCTAAGCTAAATCGTAAGGCGGCGTCAAAGCTTACTTCGGTCCCTCCAGATAAAAAGGTCATGAGCAAAACTACAGGGCCGCTAGTTGGCGCAAAAGCTCCTGCACTTAGGACCGCGCCGAACAACACAAGCGATGCGCAAAATGCGCCAAAATAAGCGCGCCAAAAAGCAGACATGAAAAACCTCCCCAATAAGTTGGACGACAAGGTGATGCCATTCCTGCTAGCTGGCAATTACCTCTCACGTCATTGAACTGGTGTTAGGGTCATGCCAGTTTCCATCCATAGGCGGGAGATATGGCATGACAATCACGGTTCAAACCCGGCAGGCAGAAGCCGATGGCAACTTTGCCAAACTCCTACGAGACTGGCGTCAAAAGCGCCGTTTATCGCAATTAGATCTGGCACTTATGTCTGGTGTCTCTCAACGCCATGTCAGTTTCCTCGAATCGCGCCGTGCTAATCCCAGTCGCAACATGATCTTGCAATTGAGCGAGACTTTGGATGTCCCCTTGCGTGACCGTAATGCTTGGCTGACAGCAGCAGGCTTTGCACCGATCTTTAAGACACGCGAATTGGATGATCCCCAAATGGGGCAAGTTATGGCCGCCATTCGAATGATGTTGGCCGCACATGAGCCCTTTCCCGCAATCGCGTTGGATCGGGCTTGGAATGTCCGATTATCCAATCAATCGTTCGATCAATTAGGTTCGATGCTGGGTGACGACATTTGGACACGGGTCGGCGGGGAAGGGCGCAATCTGTTGCGTTTGTTCTTTCATCCAGATGGCATTCGCCCCTTTGTTACTAATTGGGGGGCTGTTGGGCCCTTGATGTGGCAACGCGCACAGCGCGAGGCAGAGGTGCTGGCCGGGGCTGATATGAAAGCGGTGCTAGAGGAACTTGCTCCGTATCAAGACCCCCATATTTTGTGGTCAGCCGCAGAAGCCTCACTCGTACCCGTTATCCCGTTCAACATGGATATCCGCGGCCTCAAGGTTTCGATGTTTGCTGTTGTGGCAACTTTTGGCACCGCTCAGGACATTACGGCCGATGAGCTGCGCCTAGAAACATTGTTCCCAGCTGACCCCGAAACCGAGGCTATGTTCCGCGCCGCGGCGCAGGCTCGCTCGCAATAACCCGCGACGTAATTGCGCGTAGGGTAGATCAGGGTGAAGCTGAAGTTCGTACCGATAAGGAGTAATTTATGTCCGATACGAGCACCCAACCGATTGAAATCGTCCGCCGCTTTTTGAAAGCCATGGAGCCCTTGGACTATGACACCGCCTTGGCTCTTGTCTCTCCGACTTGCGTTTACATCAATCCTCCACCAATCGGCGAGGTAAGTGGTCCCGAGGGCATTCGGGCGGTGTTGGGACCATTCTTTTCGCCAACACTTGAAAATGAGTTCAAAATCCTGCGGGAGTCTGCCAGTGGTGGTACCGTGTTCTTAGAGCGGCTTGATCGACATCGCTTGAAAGACAAATGGGTTGAATTGCCTGTGACTGGCGTATTTGAGGTCAAGGATGGCCTTATTACCTATTGGCGCGATTATTTCGACGCCGCGACCATTCTTGCACAATGGCCGACTGGGTAAGCAGACCTGAGCCCTTGATGGTTGCCTGTCCGCGAACAGGCAACCGCCGGAAATTAGAGTTTCTCGGAGACCGTGGCGTTCGCCAAAAGACCTTCGATCTCCTCAGCGCTAAAGCCTGCTTCGGCCAGGACAGCACGGGCATCCTTACCGGGTGTGGGCACGGACCGTTTGGTTGCCTCAGGAATACCAGGGAAACGGATGGGGCCAGAGGGCGAGGCTTTAGACCCGCCTTGTCCATCGTCAATCTGGGTCATGCCACCAGCGGCTAAAAACTGAGGGTCGGCAACGGTTTCGGCGGGGCTTTGTACCGGTGCCCAAACGAGATCGTGGGCGTCCAAGCGGCTAGCAATATCGGCAAAGTCGCGCGCCGCAAAGACTTCATCCATCAATGCCACCAGCGTTGGTCCATTCTCCCGCCGTGCTTTTGAGGTGGCAAAGCGGGGATCGTGCTGCAGGGCTTCAAGGCTCAAGGCTTGGCAGAAGCCCGGCCAATCGGCTGTTCCTTGCCGGGGCAGAAGGGTCAGCCAGCGACCATCGCGGCACTGAAAGAAGTTAGCCAAAGGATTGACCGCGTCAAACCTTGGCCGGGTTGAGGCCAACCTGCCAAAGCGCATCTGGATCGACATGTCTGACCCTAAGGTATAGGTGCCAGCTCGCAAAAGCGATGCATCAACGTGCTGCCCCTTGCCCGTGCTTTGGCGGCCATGCACCGCTGCCAAGATACCCGCAACGGTTGAGAGAGAGCAGATATGATCACCGACACCGGTGCGAATAGGAAAGGGCTCCACTCCTTTTGGTGCCGTTAGTCGGGCCCAGCCAGAGCGCGACCAGAAAGCAGCCACATCAAAGCCAGCGCGGTCCACATCTGGGCCTTCAAGGCCGTAACCGGTGACATTGGCATAGATCAGGCGGGGGTTCACGGCAGACAGTGCAGCATAATCAAGGCCCGCGCGGGTTAGACCGCCGGGACGTACATTGGTGATAAAGACATCGGCCTCTTGGACTAGTTTCCGAACCAACTCACGGCCTTCGTCCTGGGCGGTATCAATGATGATTGAACGCTTGCCGCGATTATCGAGGTCAAAAACAGGATTTTCAGCTATATCAGAGCCAATCGTATCGAAGAACCGGCGGATGGGATCACCACCTGGCGGCTCAATCTTGATTACGTCTGCCCCCCAATCTGCCATCAAGCCACCTGCGCCCGGTGCTGCGATGTAAGTAGCATATTCGATGACCTTGAGACCCTTGAGCAGCATAATGTGTTCCCCCGAAGATTTTGATTTTTATACGCGATGTGCATCACAACAGCCGAAGTGTTTACCTGTGTAAAGACGCCATTAACCCTAACAGAGCACCTTAGCTGTGTTGCGAATCACTGCAAATGTGGTTCTGGGAGCAATATGTCATGAGCGTTTCAACGCTACGCGTAAATCTGAGTGAAGCAGACATTCGCGCCTTAATCAAAGGCGATACCGATGAAGACCGCGCTTTGGCGTGCTATCGGCTGTGTCGACGCATCGATACGGTGACGCTGACGGATGAAGAACGCGCTTATGCAGAGCAAATTCTGCAGATTGTCGTCAGTGGTGCTGCAGAGCGTGTGCGCCGGGCATTGGCCGTGACCTTGAAGGCGTCACCCAATTTACCTCCTGAAATTGCGTCAAAGTTAGCGCGCGATGTTGAATCGATTGCCTTGCCACTGTTGGAAAGTTCACCCGTCCTCAGTGATGAGGATTTGGTCGAGATCCTTGAGTCTGCCGAGCCTGCTCGCCAATACGCTATTGCCCGTCGAGAAAGCTTGTCGGAGAGCGTGACGACGGCTCTGTGCACCTATGGCGTTGATGGGGCCATTATTGAAGCGCTCCATAATGACGGGGCTGAATTTAATGATGTGGGCATGACGCGGGCTTTGGATCGATTCCCGACTGTGCACGCATTGAAAGTAGCTATGATTGAACGGCCAATTCTGCCCATTTTGGTCTCTGAAAAATTGGCGGCTCGTCTGACGGGTGAGTTATTTGATCGCTTGGTCGAAAAGCATGCCGTACCGCCACAGATGGCAATTGATTTGGCTACGAACACGCGGGAGCGCGCCGGGGTTGATTTGATCGCGCAGGCTGGCCTCCAAGCGGATATGAAACGCTACATCCAACAATTGAACCTCAATGGTCGCTTGACGCCCAGCTTTGTCTTACGTGCACTGTGCCAAGGAGAGGTGCGGTTAGTCGAGTATGCCTTCGCTGAACTGGCGGGGATTCCCCATAACAAAGCTTGGCTGTTGGTTCATGACGGTGGCACCATGGGGCTGCGCGCCATTTTTGAACGGGCGAGCATGCCTCCAAGTCTCTATCCCGCCTTCCGGGCTGCTATCGAGGTCCTGCATGAGACGGAGTTTGACGGTACGGCTGATGACCGCACCCGCTTCCGTAAGCGCATGATTGAGCGTGTGCTCACGCGCTTCCAGTCGATTCCTGACGAGGACTTGAGTTACCTCCTCGAAAAGCTCGACTATGTTCGCGAGGAGGCGGAAGAAAAGCGCCTTGCCGTTGGCTAGATGTCCAAGTGCCCCGAAAGAGGGCATTTGGATGTGCTTGCGCCTTTAGTTATTGCTTTGGCTTTAGGCAGCTTCAGAGCCTAGTTGACCGGGCTCGTGCAACTCCTCGAGGCTGAAAAACTGGAGCGGCCTATGAGGCGGTTTTGGTGACTGTTCGTCTTGCTCTTGTAGTTGAACAGGCTCCAAAGCTATCTCTAAAGGTGGTGTCTCGGCTTCAGACCCCGGCTCTGAGCCTTCATCGACTTCCAGTCCAACCAGTTGCTCGGACAGCATTTGCGAGGCTGACTGAAAGCTCAAGGGCAGGGAAACAAAGTGTCCTTGCAGCCGCGTGAAACCAATCTGATAACATTGGCGAATGGCCTTGGAAGACTCTGCCCCGACTGCAACAACCGGCATGCCAGCATTTTGGGCGGCTTGAATTCGGCGCATGAAAGCACTGGCACCGACCGAATGAAGCCGACTTGCCACCGTTAGCATCGTAGAGCCGCCACACTTGAGCTGGCAGAAGAGGGACCGCGCCCGTTTATCTAGGGCAAGGCTTGGTGGTCCCTTAGCATCAAGGGCAATCTTAAAGCCGAATCCTGCCAGAATTTCCAAGCAGGCAAGGCCCTGACTGCCGGTGCAGGTCAGTTCCTCTTCGTCGATTTCGAGAACGATCCACTCTGCTTTGGCACCTTCACTTGCCACGCAATCCACCAGGTCACGCGCAAATCTTGGGTCCATAACGTCCGTCATCGAGACGTTGATGGCCATATCGATGGCATAGCCATGATTGCGCCACGTGTGAATCGCACGCGCAGCTTGGGCGGCTAATGTTCGGCTCATGACGCCAATAAGGCCTTCTTTCGCAGCAAGACCAAAAAACAGGCCAGGCGACAAAATGCCCAGCTTTGGATGGTGCCAACGGGCGACACCTTCAAAGGCAACTATCTTCTTGGTGGATAACTCGATTTGCGGCTGAAACGCCAATTGGATTTCGCCGGCTGCAAGGCTTTGGAGCAATTCAACGCGTGCTAAAGAAACCACCTGCGTTACCATCGGCTCGATCTTTGCTCCTGTGCCCACATATTGAACAAGTGTCTGCTAGCATGGAGGGCTTAAGCGGCGGTCAGGTCACTCGGGACAATTTTATTCGTATTGCCCAACAAAAAACCCGACCACATGGGCCGGGTTCAAATACTTTGAAGAGATAGGGGGCTATTGCTGGCTTGCGGCGTAGCGATTCACCTGTGTCTGCAACTCAATCAACAAGGCTTTGCCGATTGGGTGGTCGCTGTCTTTGATGTTCTGCTTTACGGCTGCAATGATCGCGCCAACATGGGCAGCAATGATTTTGCGAGGTGCCTGCGCACGGCCTTCGGGACTATCAATCAACTTGCACAAAGACGCCGCAAATTGAGAAACAATTGGATAGCCGTAAGTAGTACCTAAACCTTTAAGGTCGTGGGCGCGACGGTAAAATTCTTCGAGTTCATGTTCGCCAGAATCCGGCTTACTTACGATAGCATAAGCTGCCTCAAGCTTAGCGAGCTCATCATTGAGCCAGCCGCCAAATTGGTCGGACATAGATGCAAGAGCGGCTTCGGCCCGCGCAATCGCTGCAGCGTCAAACCCGCCAAGACGATTGCCTAATTTCGCTTTTAAACGATTAGGTGGCGAGATAAATTCAACTTGGTCGTCTTGGCTTGCCATCTTAAACTCCACTAACTCACAATAATTATCAAAGTGCATTTAATAGATTATGAAAGGCCAAGATTTGGGCTGCTGATTTGAGGCAAGTGCTGTTGGGTAGTTGGCGTTGATTGAACAAACTGATTGAATCACTGCGCAAATTGTTCCGCTAGCATGCGTTCATCAAGAGAGCGGTCTGGGTCAAACAACATCACCATGCTGCGTGAACGATCTTCCCGGATATTGACGCTGGCGACATTGCGGATTTCTTGACTGTCGGCAGATGCCGCAACTGGACGTAAATCAGCGTCGAGAACTTCGAACCTTACGTGCGATTCTCGCCGCAGCAATGCACCTCGCCACCGGCGTGGACGAAAGACACTAATGGGTGTCAATGCTAGCAAACCACATCCTAAAGGCAAAATGGGGCCGTGTGCGGAGAGATTGTAAGCGGTACTGCCAGCTGGTGTTGCTACCAGGACCCCGTCACAAATGATCTCATTAAGGCGCTCTGCTTCATCAACCACAATCCGCAGCCTAGCGGTCTGATGGGTTTGGCGTAACAGCGACACTTCGTTGATGGCAACATGGTCGTGAATCTGGCCATCCACTTGAACAGTAGACATACGCAAAGGATGGATAACGGAGGCTTTGGCCGCCGCGATCCGATCGGGTAGATCGCCCTCGCGATAATCATTCATCAGAAAACCAATTGTGCCTTGGTTAAGGCCGAAAACAGGGATCCCGTCATCCATGTGACGCCTCAGGGTTTCCAGCATCAATCCATCGCCCCCAAGGGCCACAATGACATCCGCATCGCTTTCTTTGACCGAGCCATAAAGATGACGCATGCGCAGCATAGCTTCGCGCGCTTCGGGGCGAGCGCTGGCAACAAAAGCAATGCGTTCAAGGCGTCTGCGTGAAGGCGTCATGGACTCTATCCAACCAAAGTCTAACCAGTCCTCTAGAATGAGAAGACGGTACCTTCTAACCTCTATTAGTTGGTCATGCCTTTTGCAAAGGCAGTGCGCGCTGCGCCGGGGGAACAGCGCATCCAGACAAGCACAACCGTGCGATCGTCACCGATGGTCCAAGGAATCGAACGTACTTCCAAAGTCTCGTAAATGGTTCGAACGATCGAGGAATCAAAGTTAGCGGCCCGCGCAGCAAGCGCGATGCTTTCGGTTTCGGCACTCGCCAGCTTTCGACTTACGCCAGCAACTGGCAACTCCAAAATGCGGGCAATGCCGCGCACAAAATGCTCGCGCTCTCCGCGCATCAAAGCTGCAACCAAGAAACCAGGGGTTGGCTTTACATTGAGATTATGTGCGTTTCTGCGCACAGTCTCGATAACACGCTCTGGCATCGGATGGTGGAAGGCACTTTTCGTCGCTTTCGCAGCGGCTTCCGCTGTAGAATCTCCAACCACACTTACCAAACGGCTGGCAATACGCGGGGGTACGCGGGCTGTGATGAGATCGCGGGCTTCCGCGCCGGCTATGGCGAAGGCAGCAGCAACCAAGCTTGGCGGCAAGTCGTGGCGAGTAATGAGGGAATTGAGTGTGTCTGGTGTCTCAGAGAGCACGTTCATAGCGTGCTCAAAATCGTGGGCGGCAATCCGGGCCGTTACATTTGCTGCCAAGTTGCTGAGGATATTCTTGTCTTCGGTCTCAATGAGACTTTGAGAAACTAATTCGCCAATGCACGAGCGCTCCGCAATTGTCATGCGATGCTCAAACCCGCACTCCCTAACAACCTCCACCAAGATATCGTCATTGAGGATCGGGCAGAAAGCCAGTATCGGTTGCGCGATATCGAAAGAATCTAACGCCAGTTCTCGGACCAAATCGATCGGGGCCCAATCGGCCATGGCCAAGGTTGCCGAAAGCTTGATCCGCACTTCTTGCCGCGCAAAACTATAGAGTTTGACGAGGATATCGGAGAATAATGTCCGCTCCATCAAGCTGCATTCTTCGCCGGAATCGAGGAATTGCGCAGCGGTAGCCGCAACCAATGCTTCGCGCGCTTCGCGCGAACTGTTTTCTGCGAGAGAAATGAGGGGATGGTTGGTGCTATTGTTTCCCATTACGTTATGACAGGTAGGGTTGGTGTGGTTACCAGAGTGTAAATGGCATTTGTAGAAATGCAAAGTTTCTGCAGGTAACTTGACCGAAAGCTAAAGTGGGGCAAAAGTGCCGCCCCAACAGTGGAGGTAACGTCTGATGAACGCACATAGCCAGAACACTAGCGCGCAAGGTGGTTCCGCTTTGCCCCCGGGGGCAGCCCCAGCTCTAACCGGTATGATGGCCAGCGTTGCCCCAATCTATGGCGAAAAAGTTGATGATGCGGAGTGGCGTGCGCGTGTCGATTGCGCGGCTCTTTACCGCTTGATCGCGCTTTATGGCTGGGATGATATGATTTTTACGCACATCTCCCTGCGTTTGCCTGGTCCAGATCATCACTTCTTGATTAACCCCTACGGCTTTATGTTTGATGAGATCACCGCTTCTTCCTTGGTGAAAGTCGACCTCAATGGGAACGTCATTGAGCCTACGCCCTATTTCATCAATCCAGCAGGCTTTACCATTCACTCGGCCATCCATGCCGCCCGTGAAGATGCGATGTGTGTCATCCATTGTCATAGCGATGCGGGTGTAGCTGTCAGTGCGCAGAAAGGCGGGCTATTGCCGATTTCACAGACAGCCATGGCTTGCACCGCTGATCTTGCCTATCACGACTATGAAGGCGTTGCCCTCGACTTAGATGAGCGCGAGCGCTTGGTGCAAGATATTGGCGCTAAGAATTTTATGTTGTTGCGTAATCACGGCACGTTGACGGTCGGTGAGTCTGCGGCTTCGGCCTTTATGCGGATGTTTTACTTAGAACGCGCTTGCAAGATGCAGGTCCTCGCCCAATCTGGCGGCGAACTTTTGACCTGCGATGAGGCGATGGAAGAGCGGGTGGGCCAGCAAGTCAAACCTGCATTCACTCAGGCACTTGGCGGAATGTTGGCGTGGCCGGGCCTGTTGCGCAAGGTGGCACGCCAATCTCCCGGGTTCAATACTTAGATCAATTTAGGCCTTTAGTTTGGCTGAGTTTTGGGTGGGTCGGGGTTGAACCGTCGGCCGTCTTTGCCGGGGCGTGGCTGCCGGCCCCGCAGCATGGCGTGTTGATTGCTAATTTAGTTGAAGTCAAAACCGCCCAAGCACAGTCTGGAACGTCGGTTGAGTTCTATGGAGAATATGGGCTGAAGCAAGGCTGGGCTATTGTTGTCGCTCCGTCACTCAGCTCAGCCGTTCAATCGCCGAGTGAATCATGGGTGTTGGACGAGGTGCAGGTGGGGGCACGTCGCAAAGTCTATGCCGGCGAAACTATTGCAATCTCAGCACAAATAAGTGGATTTTCTATTCCTCAAACGAAAAATCAAAGCGAACGGGCCTACGGAGTCGAAGCGCGACTTGCTGCTGGTAAAAGATTTGGAGAAAAGGGTTGGGTTAACATTGAAGCGGCCTCTCGAACCTGCGGAGACACTGGCATTGGCAGCCGGTTTGATGCCACGCTCGGGGTTAACATGTCTCGAAATCAACGCGTGATCGTGAAGGCTTTCGGGGATGGGAATGGTTGTACAAAGGCGATTGTCCGCACACAAATCAGTTATGTTCGACCCATTTCTGACAAATTAGCCTTAGAGTTCGGCTGGAGGCAGTCTTTGGATCAAAGCTCTGTTTCTGCAGACCGCGGCTTGGTCGTAGGCCTCTGGAAGAAATTCTGACTGGAAAGGCAAGCACCGCACTCTAAATTCTCGAGCGGCAAGCAGTGGCGGAGCACAGTCTGATGTTGAAGCGTTCATGTTGCGCCAGAAGCGATAAAAGTGCAGGTGCGTATAATGACAAGGCGCTTATCGTCACACTAAGATTCTAACACCCAAGCCCTAACTTCCAAGAAAAGCCTGTCTCGGAGACACTCGTTTTGCCTGAATTTCTAAGACGACATTTTTTCTTTGCGTTGGCGGGGGCGGCTTTTGTCGCCATGTTCGCGTTCGTCCTGCTCAAAGAAGTCGGCCTCTTCGGTAAGTCAAGCATGGGTGGCTCAACGGGAGCGTCTGCAAGCCAAGGCAAGGGCGGAGCCGGTAAAGGCGGGGCGCGGCCTGCAAATGTGACTTTGGCTAAAGCCGAAGTGCGTACGTTTTCAGATCGTGTTGAGATTCCTGGAACGGCTTTGGCCAATGAATCCATTACCGTAACGTCCAAGGTTCAAGATGTTGTCGACGAAGTGCGCTTTGAGAGCGGTCAAAATGTGGCGCGTGGCGCTATTCTAATTGTATTGGCGCGGACCGAGCAATCAGCCGACCTCGGCGGCGCTCGCAATGATGTCGCCGCTGCTTTTGATGATGCGGACGGCGTCTATCAAGAAGCGGCGGCCGCGCGAGCTGAAGCAGATGCCGCCTTTAATGAAATCAACGCTGTCAGCCGTGACCTTGAAGCAGCGCGCGCGGGTATTGCAGAAGCCGAGGCGGTTCGCAGCGAGGCCAAGTTGAACTTTGACCGCGTGACCGCTTTGGCAGATCGAGGCTTTGCTTCAAAAGCGCGACTAGACGCAGCACGTGCGCAAATGCAGTCAGCCGAGTCGCGTTTTCAAGTGGCTAAAGAACGTGCCGAAGGTGCCTCGCAACGGATCGAAACGCAAAAAGCACGGGCAAATGCGCTTACCAGCCGTGCTCAAAGCGTTGAGCAACGCGCTCAATCCTCACGGGCACGTGCTCAAAGTGTCGCGAGCCGGTCTAATTCCGCGCAGTCGCGCTTGTCTGATCGAATAATACGGGCACCATTCGCTGGTCGGATCGGATTGCGCAACGTTAGCCCCGGCCAATTGGCCCGCCCAGGCGATATCTTGGCAACCCTGGATGATATCTCGCAGATTAAGGTTGACTTTGACGTCCCAGAAACTCGGATCAACTCGCTTCAGGTGGGTACAGAGGTGGTGATCCGATCAACGGCAATACCTGACCAGCTTTACAAAGCGACGGTGCGCTTTGTTGATACGCGCATCGATCCCAGATCGCGATCTATTCGGGCACGCGCCTATATTCCAAATAATGACGGCCGATTGCGACCGGGCATGTTGATGAGCGTTGACTTGATGACGCCAGACCGGCGCATGCCGGCCGTGCCCGAAGTTGCGCTCTTAGAAGAAGGTAATGCGAGCTTTGTTTTCATTGCTCATAGCGATGGTAAGGATGGACAGAAAGCAAAACGCATTCCTGTCAGTATTGGGATGCGGCGTGATGGCTATGCCGAAATCATCAGCGGCCTACCTGCCGATGCCATGGTGATCACCGAAGGCTTGGTTGGTTTGCGCGATGGCCAAGCCATTAAGCCTATTGGTGGCGGCGCACCGACGGCGAAGTCTGCCGATACCAAAGTGGCCCCTACGACCGCTAAGTCAGATGGGCGTGGCGGCTGATGTTTCTTGCTGACGTCTCAGTCAAGCGTCCAGTTCTGGCCACAGTGGCCAGCCTGCTGTTGATCGCCTTTGGCTTGATTGCTTTTCGTACATTGCCATTGCGTGAGCTGCCTGCGGTAGATCCCCCGATTGTCTCCATCACGACGCAGTATCGCGGAGCCTCGTCGGATATTGTTGAGACCCGGATCACCCAGATTATTGAAGACCAGCTGACGGGAATTGAAGGCCTCGCATCTATCCAAGCTTCGAGCCGGGACGGCCGTTCGTCCATCCGAGTGGAATTTAAGCTGTCCAGGAATTTGGACGAAGCGGCAAATGACGTGCGCGCCGCGGTCAGCCGTATTCAAAACCGCCTGCCGCAGGGCGTAGATCCGCCACAGGTGGAAAAGTCCGACGCTGACTCCGACCCCATCATGTTCCTAAATCTGGCGTCGAACAATTTGACGACAGCGCAATTGACGAGTTTTGCTGAGCGGACTTTGGTGGACCGCTTGAGCGCGATCGATGGGGTCGCCACAGTTCGTGTGTTTGGCGGTTTGCGCCAATCCATGCGGGTTTGGCTTGATACCGAAGCGCTTGCCGCAAGGGGGCTGACCCCTGACGATGTTGACGCTGCCTTGCGAGTTCAAAACGTAGAATTGCCAGCCGGAACTATTGAAGGCCAAGAGCGCGACTATACGATGCGGATTGCCCGCGGATATCGCACCGCTGAAGAGTTCCGGCGTATGCCGATTGGGCGCAGTGGCGATGGGCGGGTTACCCGCTTGGAAGATGTCGCGCGTGTCGCCGTTGAACCTGAAGATGACCGTCGGATTTTCCGGGGCAATGGCGTTAATCAGGTCGGGCTTGGGATTGTGCGCCAATCCAATGCCAATGCGCTCGAGGTCGCGAGGGCCATCCGAGCGCAAAACGATTTGATTGCTAAAACCCTGCCGAAGGGCACAACCATCGTTGTTGCATTTGACTCGACAGTCTTTATCGAGCGCGCGATTTCTGGTGTCTGGAAAACCATGGCCGAAGCGGTTGTTTTGGTGATCCTCGTGATCTTTTTATTCTTGGGCTCGTTCCGCGCTGCCCTATTGCCGGCTGCAACCATTCCTGTTTGCTTGATCGCGACGTTTGGTGTTTTGGGCGTCTTTGGGTTCTCAATCAATCTGATCACGCTCTTGGCACTGGTTCTTGCCATTGGCTTGGTTGTCGATGATTCTATTGTGGTTTTGGAAAACATCCAGCGTCGGATTGATCAGGGAGAGCCTGCGCTGATAGCTGCACAACGTGGTACCAACCAAGTTGCCTTCGCCGTTATCGCGACAACAGCGGTTTTGGTGTCCGTGTTCACGCCGCTTCTGTTTACGGGTGGTTTCGTTGGTCGCTTGTTTGTTGAGCTGGCCGTGACAATTGCCTCTGCCGTTACAATCTCTGCCTTTGTCGCGCTGACGTTGACGCCCATGATGGGTTCGCTTTTGCTGAAACCCGCTGACAAGTCCAACAAGCTTTCGGCCTTCATCGACAAGTCGTTTGAAGCGGTACGCGGGTCCTATGCCACCTCCGTAAAGGCCAGCTTGAAAGCTCCGAAGACAGCCTTTGCGGTCATGGGCGTCGCGATCCTCGCTGCAGGTTTTTTTGCAACTAAGCTACCCAATGAGCTTATCCCCCTTGAAGACCGCGGCAACATCACCGTGCAATTCAGCGGGCCAGAAGGTGCAGGCTTTGCTTATACGCGTCAGATCGTTGCCAAAATTGAACCGGTTCTAGCCGAGTATGTCAAAAGCGGTGAGGCGTCTCGGACTCTCGTCATTGCGCCCAACTTTCAAGACCAAGGCACTAACCGCATGAATCGCGGGCTCAGTCGCGTTTTCCTCTCCGAATGGGGCACGCGCCGCGATGGTAATGAGATTGTCGATGAGCTCAACCGCAAACTAGCTGGCATACCTGGCGCGCAATTCCGTGCGTCCATGCAAAATGCTTTTTCAAGTGGTCGGGGCGGCGGAAATGATGGTGTAGCCATTGTTTTAGGCGGCAGCGATTATCTGGAATTGGCAGCCGTTGCAGAAAAAATCGTCGCTAAAGGCCGCGCAAATGAGGGCTTTGCGCGCATTCGAATGAATTATGAGCCGATCTCGCCCAAGATTGAGATTGCCATAAATCGCGAGCGGGCAGCCGCGCTCGGCGTCTCAGTCCAGTCTATCGGCCGCACGTTGGAGGCCACCACAGGCTTACGCCGGGTTGGGACTTATCCCGCAGATGGCGAAGAGTATGATGTCATTTTGCAGGTCGATCGGCGCGAGCGTCAAAGCGTTGAAGCACTTGGCCGGATCTATGTGCGGTCAGATCGGACTGGGGAGCTTGTTCCCCTATCCAACCTTGTCACGACCAAGAATTTGGGCGGCACCGATGACTTGCCCCGCGTCAACAAATTGCGCGCGGTTACTATCATCGCCAACCTCAACAAAGGCTACTCCATCGGTGAGGCAGTCAAATGGCTGGAAGAAGCTGCGGCGGCGGATATGAAGCCGGATATGAAAATTGATTACACCGGCCAATCGCAACAATTCAAAGAAGCCGGTTCCGCCATCGGCTTTGCGTTTGCTTTGGCGATTTTGATCGTGTTTCTAACCTTAGCTGCGCAGTTTGAAAGCTTCGTTCATCCCATAACCATTATGATCACAGTGCCTCTAGCCATTGCTGGGGGATTGTTCGGGCTCTATGCGGCGGGCTTTACACTCAACATCTATTCCCAGATTGGTTTGATTATCCTTGTCGCCTTGGCGGCAAAGAACGGGATATTGATCGTTGAATTTGCCAACCAATTGCGTGATGAAGGTCGTTCTGTCCGTGACGCGATTGTCGAAGCTGCTGACTTGAGATTACGTCCGATTCTAATGACCTCTGTTGCTACGGTCGCAGGGGCCTTACCTTTGGCTTTGTCGACTGGGGCAGGCAGTGAAGCGCGGGCCAATATCGGGGTTGTGGTGGTGTTCGGTGTGTTGTGTGCAACGGCTTTGACGCTTTATGTTGTGCCCGTCGTTTACATGATGCTCGCCCGCTTTACCGGTAGTCCTGAAGCGCGGGCCAAGGCGATTGAGGACTTTGAACGTAACGAGACGCAGGCTCAGGCTCAGGCTCAGGCTCAGGCGGCGGCTGCCGAATAACTTGCCAAAAAAACAGCACTGGCGGGATTTGGCGGGTGGCGCTAAAATGTGGTTATGAACGCCATAGCTCCTGTATCCAAGCCTTCACTGTCGCCTAGCGAGCTTTCAGCCCTCGCCACCGTGGAAGAACGCCTTCTTTGGTTGGCGTCTTGGACCATTCATAATGCAAATCACCTGCGCCCGAATCGAGATGGACTGAAGGTCGGCGGCCATCAGGCATCGTGTGCCTCCATGACCAGTCTGATGACGGCGCTCTATTTCAAAGCCTTGCGTCCACAAGATCGAGTTGCGGTGAAACCCCATGCCAGTCCCGTCTTCCATGGCGCGCAATATTTGTTTGGCCGGCAAACCCGCGATCAATTGGAGCGTTTTCGGGGACTAGGCGGCGCGCAATCCTATCCAAGCCGGACAAAGGACAAGGACGATGTCGACTTCTCGACCGGTTCGGTTGGTCTGGGGGTTGCTGTCACGGCCTTCGCGTCGTTGGTTCAGGATTATTTGGCCGCTCGTGGACGTGTCCCCGCTGAATCCATGGGCAGGATGATCGCGCTTTTGGGCGACGCAGAGCTGGATGAGGGCAATATTTATGAGGCCTTGATTGAGGCCTATAAGCACGATCTGCGCAACATTTGGTGGATTGTCGATTATAATCGGCAAAGTCTGGACGCCACGACCTCAGAGCGGATGTGGGATCGGTTCGACGATATATTCGAAACCGTCGGCTGGGATGTGCTGACACTCAAATACGGCAAGCGCCAGTTAGAGGCTTTTGCTAAGCCCGGCGGACAGTCGCTTCAGGCTTGGATTGAAACATGCCCAAACGACCTCTATGCGGCGCTGAGCTATCAAGGTGGTGCTGCTTGGCGGGAACGTTTGATGCAAGATTTGCCCGCTGAAGGGCAGAACTTGATCGGCACGTACGAGGATGCAGCGCTCTCGAATTTGATGACGCAATTGGGTGGCCACTGCCTTGAGACCTTGGTGGAGGCTTTTGAGCAAGCGGCTCAAGATGATCGGCCAAAATTGTTCATTGCCTATACGGTCAAAGGTTGGCGGTTGCCATTCCAAGGTCATAAAGACAACCATTCCGGCTTGATGACTCCCAATCAGATCGATGCCCTGCGGCAGTCCATTGGCGTGCCAGAGGGGCAAGAGTGGGACGCCCTAGCCGGGCTAAGCCCAGCCCATGAAGCAGAGGTGCGGGCCTTGATCGCACAGGCCCCATTCCAAGCTGACGTGAAGCGCCGCTTTAATCCAGCACCCGTGGCTATCCCTGCTGCGTTTGAAGTACCTGGCGGTGAGCAGCAAGCGACTCAGGCGGCATTTGGTAAAATCCTTGCCGATATCGCGAAAACCGAAAGCGACTTTGCTGCCCGCATTGTCACGACATCGCCAGACGTGACCGTCTCCACCAATCTGGGTGGCTTTGTGAACCGACGGGGCTTGTTCTCGCGCACGGCCATCAAGGACGTGTTCAAGGATCGCAAGATCGCAAGCCCGCAAATCTGGACTGGGTCTGGGGCAGGACAGCATATAGAATTGGGCATTGCCGAGAATAACCTCTTCCTGAATTTGGCCGCTTTTGGTCTGGCGGGGGAGCATTTTGGGGAGCGTCTCTTTCCTATCGGCACGCTCTACGACCCATTCATCGCGCGGGGTCTCGATGCGTTGAATTATGCAATCTACCAAAATGCACGCTTTCTCGTGGTTTCAACTCCATCGGGACTTACGCTTGGACCCGAAGGGGGCGCACATCAATCCATCAACACGCCCTTGATCGGGATGGGCCAGCCTGGCCTAACCCATTGGGAGCCGGCCTTTGTGGACGAACTGGCCCTCTTGATGCGCCATAGTTTTGTTGACCTGCAAGAAGAGACTGGCGGGTGCCATTATTTCCGGCTGTCGACACGTCAGCTTAACCAGCCGGCTCGACCCGACAACAGCTGGCAGTCGGGGGCCTTGCAAGGTGCCTATTGGCTGATCCCCCCAAGCGCGGGGGCCGAGTTGGCTTTGGTCTATTGTGGGGCCTTGGCACCCGAGGCATTGGCCGGATTTGAAGCGCTAAAGGAAGATTATCCGGGTATGGGCGTGCTCGCGGTAACCTCACCAGACCTCTTGCATCGTGGCTGGACGGCAGCAGGGCGCGCGCGCTGGACCGGTGGACCACGCCTTGCCAGTCACATTGAGCAGCTTTTGAGCCCGCTGCATGCTCGGGCAGGACTAATCACCTTGTTGGATGGATCGCCCTCTGCCCTCTCTTGGGTTGGCTCAGTTCTTGGGCATAGGGTTCGTGCATTGGGCGTCGAGCAGTTTGGCCAAACGGGTGATTTGCCGGACCTTTATCGGACATACCGCCTCGATTGCGAGGCGATCTTGGATGCGGCCGCCGATCTCCATTTTTGAGAGGTTACTCTTAGGTAATTCCATCAAAAGGGTGAAGGTTGGAGGTATAGGCCTGCTTATTGGGTCTGCTTCATAGGGCGGTCGATCTGGTCTAACAGGCTTATGAGTTTGCCGTCGTTGAGGACGTTTAAATCCCCAATCCATTGCGACTTTCGCACTTGCTCAGCATAAGTTTGCAGTGCAACGCTTAGCGCGTCAGGCGAAGCCGCATGGGCTTGCTTGACGATGGCAACCCCAGCTTCGGCTTGACCTTTATAAACATAGTCATTGAGAAACCTTATGAGCGGTGCAAAGGTTTTGGCATCTTCTGGATTAAGGGTGGCTGCTTTCATCTGAGCTAGGCGGTCTTGAGCCTCTTGATTGAGCGCTTTCGCAATATCGCCCCTTGTTCCAGTTGTCTCTGCACGCACTGTGGTTGCAAGCTCTAAGCGGGCTTCTTCGAAATCAGGCCTCAGAAGATAGGGTGATGGACTGTCTGCCGTAGTGGCCTTCATGGCCTCGATGAAAAGTCCAAAGTTCTTCCCGCGCCAAACCACAAGGATCGGAGCCAATGGTGTACCTGAAATCTCGCTTTGCCCATCAAGTGTAGCATCATCATAGGCCAGAAATGCAGCCGGATAGCGATCGGTACGATTTAAGGGGATAAAGCGCGAGGCGCTACTGCTACCCAAAGACAAACTCCCAATGAGTTTGCCCGATGGCCCGTCAAAAACAAACCGGGTGAGACAACAATGCATGCCGCCTGACCAGCCATCTACTACAAGGTCTGGATGCCTTGTCCCTGCTGCCTGACGATCGGAGGAAGAGAGGTCAAATTGCTGGATAGGGTTGTCTGGATCGGCGGGAAGAGCATCAAGTTTGCGCACCCCGTGCCAGACAGCCAGATTTTCCGCATCGGCATTTGTAGGGACGGCGTAAATATGAACATCACCGGACTGCCCCACCAACCGGCCTTCATAGGCAGGCTTCGGCATCAAGAGGGTTACAATCACGCCAACGCATCCAAAAATCACCCCAATCACAGCCAATTTGACGAAAATGGGCGGGAAAGTGCCGGATGGAGGCCGGCGGCTTGGCCCTTGTTGTGGGTCGATTGGGAGAGGATCATCCATTCCGGTCATTGCCCACATCTTCTATCACCAAAAGGCGGCAAATACATGCACGAAGTTTGGACCTGCGCGCAGGCGAATGCTAGAGTAAATCGGCAAGGTTGCGTCCGAATCGCAACCATCCTGATCAGCAAAAGACGGCTTACCCCTTGACCGATACTCCAGAAACAGACGGCGCAGATCCGATTGAACCTAACCGCCCAGAGACAGTGATTGTCGACGTAAAGGGCATCACGCCAATTTCGATCGAGAATGAGCTCAAGTCCTCCTATCTGGACTATGCGATGAGCGTGATCGTGGCGCGGGCTCTCCCAGATGCTCGTGATGGTCTGAAGCCTGTGCACCGTCGGATTTTGTATGCGATGGGCGAGGGTGGCTACACGCCAGACAAGAAGCACGTGAAATCTTCGCGTATTGTTGGTGACGTGATGGGTAAATATCACCCCCATGGCGATAGCGCGATTTATGACGCGATGGTTCGCATGGCACAGGACTTTTCCATGAGTCTGCCTTTGATCGACGGGCAGGGGAATTTCGGTTCAGTTGACGGCGACCCACCAGCTGCCATGCGATACACGGAAAGCAAGTTGGCCAAAGTCGCTATGGCTTTGTTGGACGATATTGATGAGTCCACTGTCAATTTCCAGGACAATTATGACGGCTCGGAGAGTGAGCCTGTCGTGTTGCCAGCCAAGTATCCAAACCTATTGGTCAACGGCGCTGGCGGCATTGCGGTCGGTATGGCGACCAATATTCCGCCCCATAATCTGGGCGAAATTTGCGATGCCACTTTGGCGATCTTGGATGACCCCACACTTTCGGATCAAGACTTACTCGACATCGTACCGGGCCCAGACTTCCCGACAGGTGGAGAAATCGTCGGCCGTACGGGTGCCCGCAACGGCCTGTTGACTGGACGCGGCTCTGTTATCATGCGCGGAAAGACATCCGTTGAAAACATGCGCGGCGACCGCGAAGCGATCATTATCTCGGAAATTCCCTATCAAGTGAACAAGTCTTCGATGATTGAGCGGATTGCTGAGCTCGTTCGCGAAAAACGGGTTGAAGGTATTTCAGGCCTGCGGGACGAAAGCGACCGTCGGGGTATGCGGGTCGTCGTTGAACTCAAACGCGATGCTTCGGCGGAAGTCGTTTTGAACCAGCTCTATCGCTACTCGCAGCTGCAAACCTCGTTTGGCGTCAATATGTTGGCGCTAGTTGGTGGCCGTCCGATTCAATTGTCTATGCGGGGCCTGATTGAAACCTTCCTGACCTTCCGGGAAGAAGTGATTGCCCGCCGTACACGGCATCGCTTGAACAAGGCCCGTGAACGCGGGCATGATTTGGTTGGTCTGGCGATTGCCGTTGCCAACATCGATGAAGTCGTTCGCCTGATCCGGGAGTCACCTGATCCAGCCTCCGCCCGTCTGGCCTTGACCACCCGGGATTGGCCTGCCCATGATTTGGCACCCATCATTCAATTGATTGCCGACCCCCGTTCTGTCCTGACAGAAGCTGGCACGATCCGGATGAGTGAAGACCAAGCCCGCGCTATTTTGGACTTGCGTTTGCAACGCTTGACCGGTTTGGGTCGCGACGAATTGTCGAATGAAGTTCGTTCCTTGGCCGCCAAGATCGCCGATTTGTTGGATATCTTGCGGTCACGATCGCGCGTGATTGAGATCATTCGCACAGAGTTGTCTCATGTGCGGGACACCTATGCCGTGCCACGCCGCACTGTCTTTATCGAAGCCGATCTCGATCTAGATGATGAAGACTTTATCGAGCGCGAAGACATGGTGGTGACGGTTTCGCACGCTGGCTATGTGAAACGGACGCTTCTTTCCACTTACAGGACTCAGAACCGGGGTGGACGCGGACGCTCCGGCATGGAAACCAAAGACGAGGACTTCGTGGTCCGCCTATTTGCGGCCTCTACACATGCGCCGATCCTGTTCTTCTCATCGAAAGGCATTGTCTATCGCGAAAAGGTTTGGCGCTTGCCCCAAGGCGATCCACGCACAAAGGGCCGCTCGATTGCCAATATTCTGCCGATCGAAAAGGACGAGAAAATCACGACCGTGATGCCGCTGCCCGAGGATGAGGACAGCTGGGGCGCTTTGGAACTGATGTTTGCCACCCGCAAGGGTAATGTCAGACGCAATTCCTTGTCCGATTTCCAGCGCGTGGCGCGCGGTGGCAAGATTGCAATGAAGTTTGACGATGAAGACGATCAAATCGTCGATGTGGCCATTTGTTCGGATCAGGACGACGTGCTTCTGACCACCCGACTGGGTCAGTGCATTCGCTTCCAAGCAACTGACGTTCGCGTCTTCAAAGGCCGCGATTCAACGGGCGTGCGAGGCATTACCTTAGCCGATGGTGATGAAGTGATTGCCATGTCTATCCTGCGTCATGTTGATGTGACAGCTGAAGAGCGGGCGACCTATATTAAGCAGAGCCGGTCGGTCCAAGGCGAGGAGGTCGATCCTACCGCGGCTGTCGACGTGGCTGAAGATGGGGCTGAGGGCGATATTGGGCCAGCCCAATTATCACCCGAGCGTTATGCAGAACTATCAGCACGTGAACAATATGTGCTCGCCGTAGCTGAGGAAGGACTCGGCAAGCGGGCGTCGTCTTACGAGTATCGTGTGACCAACCGGGGCGGGAAGGGCATTGTTGCCCATGATTTGTCTCGCCGCGGCGGTCAATTGGTTGCCGCTTTCCCGGTTGAGGAGAGTGATGAAGTCATGATGGTCACAGACGGTGGTCAATTGATTCGGACCCGTGTAGATCAGATCCGGCGGGCCGGTCGTTCCACTCAAGGTGTAATGATCATCCGCGTTTCAGAAGGCGAGCGTGTGGTCTCGGTAGAACGTCTGGCCGATATGGGCTCGGATGAAGCCGAAGGTCCTGCAGAGGGTACGGACACTTTACCAGCTGCCCCAAGCAGCTAAAGGGTTCACCCCACGCTATGCGGAGGAGACGTTTATGCGTGTTGGTCTTTATCCAGGAACCTTTGATCCCATCACCTTAGGCCACTTAGATGTGGTGGGGCGGGCGATCAAATTGTTCGACAAGTTGGTGATTGGTGTCGCCATCAATCGGGACAAAGGGCCCGCGTTCTCGCTAGAAGAGCGTGTGGCTATGGTGGTCAAGGACACAGAGCAATTCTTGCAATATGGTGAGATTGAAGTTCGTCCCATGGAAGGACTTTTGATCAGTTTTGCTGAACAGGTCGGTGCCAGCTGCATTGTGCGTGGCCTGCGCGCCGTGTCAGACTTTGAATATGAATTTCAGATGGTTGGAATGAACCAAAAACTCAATCCACAAATCGAAACTGTGTTTTACATGGCTGACGCTCAACATCAGGCGATTGCCTCGCGCCTTGTCAAGGAGATCGCTCGCTTAGGCGGTGATGTGACGCCCTTTGTGAGCCAGAATGTAGTTCGTGCCCTAAAGGAGAAATTTAAGTGAGACAGCAAATTCTTGCTTTGGGTTGCTGTGGCCTCGCCCTGCTTGTTGGCCCTGCTACTTTTGCCCAGTCGAGCGGGCCTGCCTTGCGGGTTGTACCGATGGGTGAAGCGCCACCCGCTAAGAAAGCCCCTGCAAAGAAGGCACCAACCCCTGCCGCTAAAGCGACGGCCCCGAAACCACCGGCGACTAAGGCGGCAGTTGCGACGCGTCCAGCGACGACGCCTACGGTAAGCGGAGCTGTGAAGCTGGCTGCCAGACCTGTTGCCGCTGTTTCGCCATCAGCCGCGACGGCAGTGAAGCCCGCTGCATCCGCTGCTGCTGCCCCAGCACCTGCAACAACCGCTAAAGTAGCCTTTCCGGCAGAAGATTGGCGCGTGTTGAATCCGGAAAACGCGCTTATTTATGAGACTACAAAAGGTCGAATCATTGTGGAGCTGGCCCCTGAAATGGCACCAGGCCACGTCGCCCGTGTCAAAATGCTGGCGCGCGAAGGCTTCTACAACGGCCTTTCGTTTCACCGCGTCGTGAGTGACTTTATGGCCCAAGGCGGCGATCCGAAGGGTGATGGCACCGGGGGCTCAGACCAACCTGATTTGCGCGGAGAATTTAACTTCCGTCGCGGTGCTGTGTCTAACTTTGTTCGTGCGGTAGATCGTGGTGGGGCTACAATTGGCTGGATGGGCACAATTCCTGTCACCTCTCAAACAGATCTATTGATGGAGCGGACCTCTGACAAAAAGGTTGCAGCGTGGGGTAATCATTGTTTGGGCGTCGCCAGCATGGCGCGTGGCAATGACGAGAATTCCGCTAACAGCCAATTCTTCTTGATGCGGGCTGCTTATCCGACATTGGATCGTCGCTATTCGATTTGGGGTCGCGCTGTTGTTGGGACAGATGTTATTCGGGCCTTTAAAGTAGGTGAGCCCGTTGTTGATCCAGACAAAATGATTTCCGTGCGGGTTCTGGCGGATGTTCCAGAGGCGGATCGTCCAACGGTCATGGTTCAGCGCACCGATGGGCCCAGCTTCCAAGCCAAGCTCAAAGCCACATTAGAGCAACGCGGCGCAGCCTTTTCCAACTGTGATCTCGCTCCAGAAGGCCGGATTGCCCGTTAAACCAGAAGGTGATTGCTGACATCAATTAGCGGCCAGGGCTTTGCCGCGCGTACATCTGCGTCTAGGACGCCTTGCGACATGGAGATTATTATGAGCCAAGACCTCGAAAACACCCTTATTGTAGAACTCAGCACCGGCACGGTTACAATTGACCTGCGTCCAGATTTGGCCCCTGGCCATGTGGAGCGCATCAAAGAATTGGCACGTGAAGGCTTTTATGATGGGATTGTGTTCCATCGCGTGATCGATGGCTTCATGGCCCAAGGTGGCTGCCCCAATGGCAGCGGCATGGGTGGCTCAAAGAAACCTGACCTTAAAGCTGAGTTCAATGCAGAGCCACATGTTGAAGGTGTCTGCTCGATGGCGCGCACCAATGCACCGCACTCGGCCAATAGCCAGTTTTTCATCTGCTTGGATGATGCCACCTTCCTTGACCGCCAATATACGGTTTGGGGCAAGGTTGCTTCGGGCATGGAAGCGGTTCACGCTTTGCCAAAGGGTGAGCCACCACGCGCGCCCGGCAAGATCGTCTCGATGAAAGTCGCAGCAGACGTCGCCTAAGCGAACCCACGATTGGTCTAACGGTGCAGCGTCTGCTGGACCGTTAGACGTCGACTTCTGACCGCGGCCCAAACCTGCTACACCCATGGCTGCCGCATAATCTGTGCACTTACCCCCCGTTCGGAACTCGTGTGATCCGGGGGGGCTGGCCACCGCTTCACTGAAAAAGCCGGGGTGGGCGATGGCAACTCACTTTCTGTTAGTCAACGAAATCTGACCCAATTGGACCTATTTGGTCCATTGACGACAGACGTAGTGGTCGGATGAGTGGTTTGCCGCCTCAGGCAGGCCGTTGAGGACGAAAATGCAACTGTCTGAGTTTGACTTTGACCTTCCTGAAGATTTGATCGCTTTGCGGCCAGCCGTTCCGCGCGACACAGCGCGCCTTTTGGTGTCTAAGCCTAACCATGGCATTGAGGACGCAATCGTTTCGGCTTTGCCGACCTATTTGCGTTCTGGCGACGTCCTGATTTTCAACGATACGCGCACCTTGGCGGCCTCCTTAAGGGCTACCCGGGCTCAACGTGGACCAGTTGGTGGGCCGGTTTCGGTTGATATCAATCTGCATCAACGTGTCGATGGCGCAAGATGGAAAGCTTTCGTGCGCCCGGCAAAGCGTGTCGCTCTAGGCGATGTCTTGATATTCCATGATGATTTCCAAGCCGAGGTGTCTGGGCTTGGCGAAGCCGGCGAAGTTACGCTCACGTTTTCAAAATCAGGGGTGGATCTCGACCAAGCCATTGCAAAATTTGGTTCCATGCCTTTGCCGCCCTATATTGCGCGCAAGCGTGCCGTCGATGCCCAAGACGCGCAGGATTATCAGACGGTCTATGCTCGTGCTGAAGGCTCTGTGGCTACGCCAACTGCGGGGCTACACTTTACCCCCAATCTTCTGAAGTCCTTGGATGAAGCCGGGATTGAGAGTCATTGGGTGACTTTGCATGTCGGGGCAGGGACTTTCTTGCCGGTAAAGGTCGACAACATCCAAGATCATGTGATGCATTCAGAGACTTATGAAGTCAGCGCGCAGACGGCGGTGGCAGTGGCGCGCGCCAAGGCAGAAGGTCGGCGTGTGATTGCTGTTGGTACAACAAGCTTGCGGACGCTTGAATCCATTGTCGATCAAGATGGCCAGATCACCTATGGCGGTGGCGATACCTCTATTTTCATTACGCCGGGTTATCGTTTCAAGGTGGTTGATGGGCTGATCACCAATTTTCACTTGCCAAAATCGACGCTTTTAATGTTGGTCGGTGCTTTGATTGGGATGGAAGCTTTGCGTGACGTTTATCGCCATGCCATTGACGCCCGCTACCGCTTTTATTCTTATGGCGACGCGAGTTTGCTTTGGAAAGCACCCACTTCATGAGCTTTACCTTTACTAGACACGCAACTGACGGTCTCGCGCGCACTGGCGTGCTGGATACGCCGCGTGGCCAGATCCGAACCCCAGCCTTTATGCCAGTCGGGACTGCAGCCACCGTTAAAGCCATGAGTGTGGATCAAGTGAAGTCCACGGGCGCGGACATTTTATTGGGTAATACCTATCATTTGATGTTGCGCCCGGGCGGTGAACGTTTGGCCCGGTTAGGCGGGCTTCATCAGTTCATGGGGTGGGATAAACCGATCTTGACTGATTCGGGCGGGTTCCAAGTCTGGTCACTAGCTGGCTTGCGCAAAATGAGCGAAGCCGGTGTTGAGTTTCGCAGCCATATCGACGGCTCAAAACATATGCTGACGCCAGAGCGTTCCATTAAATTGCAAGCAGACCTGATTGGGTCAGATATCATTATGCAATTGGATGAATGCACAACGTTTGGCTCTTCCCACGAAGAAGCTTTGGTTTCTCTAGAATTATCTGCCCGCTGGGGAGCAAGGTCCAAAGAAGCTTTTGGAGGCAGCCGCGCGACCCAAGCCTTGTTCGGGATTGTCCAAGGCTCGATCTTTCCAGACTTGCGCGCGCGATCAGCTGAAGCCCTGAAATCCATTGGCTTTGATGGCTATGCCATTGGTGGTTTGGCCGTCGGTGAGGGGCATGAGCTGATGTGTCGGACCCTCGATGTAACTGTCCCAGAATTGCCGCAAGACAAGCCGCGTTACCTGATGGGCGTTGGTAAACCCATTGACCTTCTCGAAGCCGTCGCGCGCGGCGTTGATATGTTCGACTGCGTTTTGCCGACCCGCGCTGGGCGTCATGGCCAAGCTTGGACATGGGACGGGCCGATCAATATCAAGAACGCCCGATTTGCCGAGGATGCCGACCCGATCGATCCCGAAAGCACATGCCCTGCCAGCAACAGGTGGTCCAAAGCCTATTTGCATCATTTGTTCAAGGCTGAAGAGATTTTGGGCCAAACCTTATTGTCGTGGCACAATTTGGGCTTTTACCAGGACTTGATGGCTCATCTGCGGGCTGCAATTGCTGCGGGTACATTTAGCGAAGCCCGCCAGGCATTACGGGTAAGATGGGGTTTTGATCCGGCTTAGTTGGCCTAAGTCGACGGGAAATCCGCGCCGATTAAGCTCAGCATTTCTTCGAATCAGCCAGACCCCGCAAATAGCCTCGGCGTACCATGCCACGCTGTTCTGCTTCAGCGTACAAACGGTCGGCCTTTGAGGCCCCTGTCAGCATGCGCACTAGGCCTCGCTGTGGTACCAGCATGGCCCCAACGCCGCGCACGGCCTCGGTTGCCCCTTCTCGGGCAATATTACCACTTTTGGACGCCATGGAACTGTCATCATGGCCTCCGGCGGCCTCTACGTCTCCTTGAAGCGCGGCGTCTAGTTGGTGGATTTCATAATGGATCCATTCGCAGCTCTGACCCGTGGGTGGGGCGTACGGATCTCCGATTCGGGCCAAAGCTGCCGGGATTTTCCGCCGTACTATGCCGAAATCGCGAAATGGTTGAACCGCGGCATCTGACGCTGCCGCGCGAATGGCCTCGCCACTTTCGTCATCTCCGCTGGTAGCGGCGGTATTAGACGCGAAGGGCTTTGGCCCGCCTGTGCTGGCACAACCGGTTAGTGCCGTCGCGCTCATGGCTACCAATGCGAAAGCCAAGAACCGAACCTGAAGCAATTTTGCGCGATTGAGATCGAGTGGCTGGCAATTGAACATCAATTTAGTTTCACTTCCGTGCAGCGTGTTCCAAATTGTCCCCACGATGACTTGCCTTGTGGTGACTAGGTTGGTCAAGCCCAACTTGCACGGAAGACGCTTTGATCTTGAACAATTCTCGATTCGATCAACAATACGGCTAGCGTGCTCATTTGCCTATGAACTTCACCTCTAGGCATTGACTGGAGGCAGGCCTGTGCTTATCAGCGCCGCTCACACCCGGACCGCGGAATCGCGATGCCCAATTTTTTGGGAGCCTGTAGCTCAGCCGGTAGAGCAACTGACTTTTAATCAGTAGGTCCCGGGTTCGAACCCCGGCGGGCTCACCATCTCTCATCTGATACATTTTATGTGTAGTTGTGGTGTTGTTGTTACGGAACCAAAAGGCTGCATGAGCGCGTGAGGCTCTATTGCAACACTGTTACAGTTAACACGCAAATTCGCCGTTTCGAACATGACTAACTTTTAAGCAAGTGGTTGACCTCTCAATTTCATCGTTTATTACGTTCATGGAGCGCTCAACCGGGCGTTATCGATTTATGAGGGAAATAGACCCATGAAGAGAATTTGGCTTTGCGCCTCTGCGGTTATCGCATTGGCAGCCGCGCCAGGCATCGTATCCGCTGATGGTTGGTATGGTAGCGCAGGCACTGGCTACAGCATCGGTGGCAGCGTTGATATCGATGCTCCTGTAAACCCATCGGGCGTCGGTCAGTCGCCTTATAACATTGGCAAGGGTGCCAAGGGTGACGGCGGCTGGGGCGGAAACATTGCTCTAGGCTATGGTTTCGAAAACGGTTTCCGCATTGAAGCACAATTGGCTAAAGGCAACGCTGGTTTCAAAAACAGCGGCGTCGGCGCAACTGTCGGTAACGTCGGCGTGTGGACTGCTATGGTCAACGGCCTGTATGATTTCAACCGCGATGGCAACATCAACCCATTCATCGGTGCCGGTGTTGGCTTGGCCCGTGTTGACTTGCTCGCTGGCTCTTTTGACAGTGCAAACGCTTCTAACCCATTGTTGGCTTTGAGCCGCGCTTCGGCTGTCTCGATCAATGACAGTGACACCGGCTTTGCTTGGCAGTTGGTTGCCGGCTTGGGCCTGAAGTTGTCTGAGCGTTTGAATGCTGACCTCACCTATACCTACGTCAACGTTGCTGATTTGTCGTTTGCTGGCACTGGCCGCATTCGTTCGAACGGCATCGGTGGTTCGACCACATCTCCTCTGACTTTGGGCGCTGGTTCGGGTACAAGCGGTTTGCCAGGCATTGGTGGCATCGGTTTAGGTCTGCGTTATTCCTTCGCAGCTCCACCACCACCACCACCACCGCCTCCACCACCACCACCACCACCACCCCCTCCGCCACCACCACCACCACCCCCTCCGCCACCTCCACCACCT